>PDWJ01000834.1_pt1 | contig 42408 bp, 35 predicted proteins | sample 1430881 | NCBI WGS metagenome assembly PDWJ01 (sample SAMN01162460, study PRJNA174530) | Oral metagenome, whole genome shotgun sequencing project. | biome: Marine environment; feature: Marine mammal; material: Swab sample of the gingival sulcus; isolation source: swab sample of gingival sulcus...
CACAGGCGCCCGTCAACGGCTGGCCGTCTGAATCGACGATCGATAACTGGCCGCCGTGAATGGCCTGACCAATGCTGCCGACTTTATCGAATAGCGCCGAAAATGGCAAAAATGCCATGCGCGCCGTGCACTCGGTTTTGCCATAACTGCAAATGAACTGGCGATTGCTCTCGCGACACCAGTTGGCAAATTTTAATATCAAGTCGTCGGCCATTTTGCCGCCGCCGACATAGAGCGTTTTAAGCGCTGGCAACTGCTGTCTGGTGAAGCGCAGGCGATCAAAAATTTGATAGCTATAAGGCACGCCGACATAGCTGGTGATGGCCTGTTCGGCTAACTGCTTGTAAAAGTCGGCCGACATTAAATTGGCTTCGGTCAACACGCCACACGCGCCGGCGTAAAGATGGGCGTTGAGCACGTTTAAACCCATCGTGTACTGCAAGGGCAACTCCAGCATCGGTCGCTCGTCGGCGTCAATCCGAAACGAAGTGGCGACGTTTTGAGCGCTCTTTTCGACATTGCGCAAACTGTGTCGCACCAACTTTGGCACGCCAGTCGAACCGGAAGTAGACAATAACAGCGCCAATTCGTCGGCGACCGGATAGCGCGGATAGTCGGTTCTAATTAACTGATAGCCGCGGTACTGCGTCACAACTTCGCCGCCACAAAGCGCTTTAACGCGCCCCACAGCGGCCGTTGGCAAGTAATAATAAGCCGGCCTGTATTCGTCGTCGAGCGCCTTTAGCAAAGCTTCGTCAATGCCGGCCGACAACATCAGTGGGATATTGCCGTTGTCGATAAACGACAAGTAGCCCGTCGCGGTGGCGATGTTATTATTTGACAGCACAAAGACGACGGCTCGGCTCAGCATCGGCTGGGCAAGCGTCGCCATATCTGCGATCAGCTGGCCGTAACTAATGGCGTCGCCAGCTGCTTCTTGAAAAGCCAAACGGCTTTTATCGTGTCGATCAATTTGTAAAAACATAGACCCTTCTCTTATATCTTCAAACAGCCGTCTAAGCCGATGATTTGTCCCGTGATGTAGGCCGCTTCATCGGCGGCCAAAAAGGCGCAACTATTGGCGATGTCTTGTGGCGTCGCCATGCGTTGCAGACCAATGTCGGCGACGCGGTCGTCAAAGCGACCGGCCATTTCGGCCTTGAGCCGTTCAGTGGCAACCATGCCCGGTGCCAACGCGTTGACGCGCACGCCATGACCGGCGAATTCTTTAGCCAAGGAATAGGTCAGCGCAATCACGGCGCCCTTACTGGCGGCGTAAATTGCCTGTCCGGCTTGACCGCGTAGGCCGACGATGCTGGCCATGTTAATAATCGAGCCGCCCCCCTGTCGCTTCATCAAGCGACCGACGTATTGGGTCAATTCAACCACTGCCAACACATTGACGTCAAACATTCGCTTCATAGTGTCCTTGGCGACCATTTCAATCGGTTCATAAGAAATCAGCGCCGCGTTGTTGACCAAAATATCGATACCGCCCGCGGCGCGCTTAACGTCGAGGACTGACTGTTTTAAAAATTGCGAATCGGTGATGTCGCCCCTTAAGTAATCGGCCGCCAAATCGGCCGGATAATCGGCGCCCAGTTCGGCGATGTCGAGCGGAAAAACGCGCGCCCCACAGGCCGCTAAATGCTCGGCAACGGCGCGACCGATGCCGCGTGCTGCGCCGCTGACAATGGCAGTTTTGCCATTTAGATTGATCATATCTCTACACCGTATTTACGCAAAATCTTCAAGCCGTTTTGGTATGACTCGTAATTCAAAATATCCATCGTGTCGAACATGATGTCAAAGGCTTCTTCCAGCTTGCCGATTAGCGCCATGTGCAACAGCGAATCCCAGCGCTCGATGTCATTAAAGGCAAAGCCGCCGTCTAAATCCTGCTGTGTACAATCAAATAATTCAATAAAAATTGCATTGTATTTTTCAATGTTTGTCATTATTCCACCTCGCATTTATCGTAACTGACTGTTTCTCTAAAGGCCTGCCAACGCTGTTTTGTCAAGCCGACGACATTCAAATCGTAGTATTTGCCATTTTTATAGATGTGATCGACCATTTTGCCCTCGACTTGGTGGCCATTGGCGATGTTAAAGCGAATCATCGCCTCGTTGCCCTCCATTATCAAGCCGTAGATGCGGTGTAAATCGGTGTTCTCAAATATCCAATCGAACAGATTCCAGTGAATCGTCAGTAGCAATTTAAGACTGCGATAGGCCAAATCGGCAATATAGACGCCAATTTCAGCGTGTTTGTTTTTTTCGTCGATGTCGATTAAGTAAATCGAGCCCACCTGTTTGCCGTCGACGTTGACGATCCAGCGAATCTGAGTTTGCTCAGCTTGATACTTGGCAAACCACTTGCGCTGCATGTCCATATTCAATTTGACGTCGGTCATCATGTGTTTGGAGATGTCGGGACGCATCCGCCACGTCATCAGAATTTCTAAATCGTCTTCGGTAATCCGCTTTAAACTTATATTCATTTAACTGTCCTTTTTATCAATCGTTGCGCGCGGCCAACTCGGCTTCTCCCTCGCTGGGGATGGCGTCTTTTTCTTGTAGCGTCTGCTCGACCATCGCGTCGGTTTCGGATTGCCCCTTATCTTCAATCGTCGCTTCTGATTCGGCGTCGACGAGACAAACTCTTTCGGCGTTCTCCTCGTCTGCCGCCGCAGCGGCCTCATCCATTTTGTCCTCGGCGTATTCGACGACCGGCTCGTCAATCTCGTCAACTTGTTCGTAAAAGCCTTCGATTTCTTCTAGTGCCGGCGCCAATAGGTCTTCCACCGATACGATTAAACTTTCCGAATCGACGCCGTACTGACTGAAGTTATCGACGATGTCGCAGGTCTTCCACAAGTTCATCACGCGGTGATAATGCGGTTGGGTAATCGGCAAGTCGGATTTAATGATGGCGTAAGTATCGTCTTCCAACGAAATAAAGGCGTGTGCGATGCCGCGCTTGGTATAGACTTGCTTCATATTTTTATCGGAAATTTCAATTACTGAATATTTTTTGAATGTCTTGGAGTGCTTTCTGATGTCGACCGAAATGACCAACATGCGACCCTTTGGGCAATAGACTAACATTTCGTAATCCATTGGGTCGAGCTGAAAATAGCAGCCGCGATAAGTTTGGGCGCGGTCGAACCACATGTCGTGCGAATATCTAAAGTTGGGGTATTCTCCGCCTTGCTTTAATCTTTCAATATTAAAAATGGTTCGGGCCCAGCGCTTGGCTTCGTGTACCGGTTGAATTTGAATCATTTTGATGCCGCCGATATAACTCTTTACAATCTTCATAAGTTCCTCTCTATTTTCTAAACGCGCACTGTCGTCAGCGTGATGCCATTAAACAAATTTATCGATTTTAACTTTTGTATCTATCTGTTTATTTTTATTGGCGAAGCGATAAACCCGCTTGGGCAATGAAAATATTTTTTTGAAAATGGCCATGGTCACTTTGATTTTAGAATGGCCTTTGACCGAATAGACTTTTTTTAGCCATTTGAAAATCATTGAAAAGGACGACCTAATATAACGGCCCTTGTCATCGGACACTTTTAAAATGGCCTTGAGCGTGCGATAGTGCATGCCACAGGGTAGATTGACAAAGTGCCAAAATGCGCGATTCCAAAAGTCAAACCTAGCTTCAGTATAATCTAATTTACAGCCAAATTCAACCCAAACAAATTCTTCCATTTGCTTCGTCCAATCGTACATCGTATAGTACATGTTTTTCTTCTTGGCAGCCGCATAATAACTGGTCGAAGACGATGTAATAATCCGCCGCGCCGCAATGTAGCGATCGGCGACATGAAAGCGTCCGTGCATCATCAACAGCATCGATGTCTTGCGGTCGCCGACGATTGGCAACTCGACAAAGCGGTGCAAAAAATCGGCGTCGAGCTCACGGTAAATATTGCGGTACATAATCGTTGAGGTATGCGCCGGCAGCAGCCACTTTTCAGCTTCCTCTTTAGTGTATTCGTCAGCTTTCGTATAAGTCCAAGCAAACGGGTTGCTGCGCAAGTGATCCTTTTCGTTGAGCGTATACCACTTGGCGCCAATCGCGATAAAATCGGGATTGTTGTCCAGAAAATCGACTTGCCAAGCCATGCGATCGCGCGATAGCCAAAAGTCGTCGCCTTCTAACGAACAGCGGTACTTGCCCTTGCAGAGCCCGCGGATGTTCAAGTAGTTTTGCTTCATGCCGACATTGTGTTCGTAGATGACCGGTTTGATAATATTGGGATACCTCTCGGCAAACTCCAAAATCACTTGTCGCGTGTAATCGGCCGAACCGTCTTCGGCGATGACCACTTCGTAGTCGAAGTCGACTTCTTGCGCAATGACGCTCTCTAGCGCTTGGCGAATGTAGTTCTGATGGTTGTAGGCCGTCATGCTGACGCTGACCAACGGCGCTTTGGCATCGGCGTCTTCTAAGTAGATGTAGCGATTGCCGGCGCTGTCAATTTGCACCGGATACCCCAGCGCGATAAAGTGCTCAAATTCTCGGCTCAGCCGTTCTTCGGCATCTTTCGGTAATTCTTTCAGTCGTAACTCTTTGCTCACGTCGCCCTCTCTTATCTCGTTATCCTCTATTAAAAAGCTTTTGAAACGCTTTTTTTACAACGTATAAATGTTTAAATCTTAAATTTTTTAAACGCCTGCTAACCGTGCGGTAGATTTGCCAATTTTGGCGGTTAAACCGCTTGACTAACAGAATGACGCTATGACAGAAAATGTCGTAGCGCATCGGCCGATAATCGACTTGCCGCCCGAAGGCCGTTGCCGCTAATTGCTCTCTGGCCTCTATCCAATCGAGATAGTCGAGCGACAAATTGTGGCGATAGGAATGGGCGCTAAACGAGTCGCCATCTAGTACCAGTCGAAAGGCGCTCATCTGACGCCGGTCGATGTAGATGTCGCCATACAGCGCCAACAGCAAGGCCAACTTTGAATCGCCCACCGAATGACAGGCTCGATAAGCCGCTAACTGATCGGGCCGCATCTGCTTAAAGATATTGCGAAACAGCCATGTGCCAATTTGGCCCGGCAAATAGCCGGCTTCGGCGTCTTTTAAGCTGAATCGCGCACCGTCCTTATGCTTGCCGTAATAGGGACCGCGATAAGGGTCGCCGTTGCGGTCGACCACGGCGACTTGATGCGCCGCGCCAATGTATTCGGGATGGCTGTCTAAAAAGTCGACTTGCCGCTGTAATTTATCGGTTGCCGTCCAGTAGTTGTCGCCGTCCAACAGCGCCAAATATTCACCCGTACAGCGCTGTCGCACGCGAAATGCGTTTTCGCTCATGCCGAGATTGACGTCGTTAAACAACAGTTCCAGTCGGCCCGGATAGGCCCGATCTAATTCTAACAGAATCTCCTTTGTGGCATCGGTTGAGCAATCTTCACCAATCACTACTTGCACTGCAAAATCAGTCACTTGCCGCAATACGCTCTCGACCGCTTGTCTGATATAGGCCTCGTGGTTATAGGTGATGATGGCCACGCTTACTTTCGGCATGCGTCCTGTACCCTTATATACTCTTTGACGACTTCTTCAGCCGGCCCCTTCATGACCATGTCGCCCTTTTCCAACCAAGCGACCTCTCCGCACATTTTCTTGATGGTGTTCATATTGTGCGATACGAACAATAGCGTCGTGCCGCCCTTCAACAATTCGTCCATCCGGTCGATGCACTTACTTTGAAAGTTGCGATCGCCGACCGATAACACCTCATCGACGATCAGAATGTCGGGCTTGACGACCGTGGAGACGGCGAAGCCGAGCCGCGCTTTCATGCCGGAAGAATAATTCTTCACCGGCATGTCCAAATACTTGTGAATGTCGGCAAAGTCGACGATGCGATCGAAGTACTCGTCGATCAGCTTTTTAGAATGTCCCAGTATATAGGCGTTTAAGTAAATGTTTTCGCGCCCGGTTAGCGCGCCGTTAAAGCCGGCGCCCAATTCGATCATAGGCGAAATTAGACCTTTGGTTTCAACGCTGCCCTTATAGGGCTTAAGCACCTTGCAAATCATTTTAAGCAAGGTCGATTTGCCGGCGCCATTGTTGCCAATCAAACCCAGCGATGCGCCCTTTTTAACTTCCAAATTAATATTTTTTAACGCCAAGTGCTCCTGAAACATTAGGTCGCGCTTGAGCATCTTGATGACGTATTCCTTTAAATTGTCAATTTTTTCAGAAGCCATATTAAAGCGCACAGTGGCATTTTTGACTTCGATGACATTGCCTTGTTTCAAAATGAACTCCTACTAAATGTACAGAATAAAGCGATCTTTGGCGCGGCCAAAGGCCAATAGACCAATCGTCAACGACAAGAGCGAAATCAGCGCGCCGACGACGATTAACTTGACATCCGTCATCTGCGATAGCATCACAAAATCCCTAAATTGGGTAATGTAAATATACATCGGGTTAAAATTTTTAATGAAAAACGCGACGTTGGCGGGCAACATCGACACGTCGTAAAACAATGGCGTCAAGTACATCCAAGCCATCACGACCACGCGCCAAATATGGTAAATATCTCTAAAGAAGACGACCGCTTGCGCTAAAAACAAGCCGACGCCCAATACGAATACATACAGTTCGACGACCGGAATAATCAACAAAAAGGTATACAAGCTAACCGGCGTCTTGGTGGCGATCATCACGATGACCAAAGCGCCAAACGACAACAGCAAATTGATAAAGTCGCTGGTTATCGTCGTATAGGTAAAGATGTACTTCGGCACATAGACTTTTTTAATCAGCGCCGCATTGTTGATAATCGACATCATCGAATGTGTAGTCGCTTCGCGCATAAAACTAAATAGTACGTTGCCGCAAATCAAGTAAACCGGATAATTCGGTATGCTGCGCTGAAACATTTGGCTAAAGACAATCGTCAGAATGATCATCGTCATCAACGGATTGAGGATGGTCCAAATATAGCCGAGAAAGCTGCGGCGGTACTTTAATTTAATATTGTTTCTGACCAAAAGCGAACTGAGCTCGCGATATCTAATGAAATTTCTGAAATACTTCATAATAAATTGCATATTAATCCTCTTTTAAACGCTGCCAAATAGCTTGATAAGTGCGCTGACAATGCCCGTCGCCGCAGTCGCCAAAAAAGTTCTGCCAACGCGCGCGGTACTCGGCGCCCATCTGCATGTCGGCGTCGGCGATTTGCGCCAGTTCTGCCATTAAGCCGGCCTCGTCGCTGACGACTGCGCCCAAGCCGTCAGCGCGATAACTGAAGCTGCTGGTCTGAGCGTGAGCGGCTCTAAACTGCGCTTCGTCGAACATATAGTAGAGCACTGGCCGCTTTAAGTAGGCGACGTCAATGCTAATACTGGAATAATCGGTCAGGCACATATCGGCCGCGGCGATCAGTTCGTCGATGGCGACATCTTGCCATTGCAATAATTCTACCCTTGAGCTGCGACTGCTAAAGACGTCGCCGAATTGCGCCAAATTGCGATGCACCAAAAATTTTATCTTTTTATCGTGCGCCGTCAGCAGTGCGTCAAGTGCCGGATTATTTAAAAAACTCTGCCACTGACGGTAGTAGGCTGAGGCGCTAAATTGGCTGCGCGAACAGCGCTTTAGGTTTTGGCGCCAAGTCGGCACGACCAAGATATAACCGGCGGCAGCGGTGCCCGTTAAGGCGTCGAAGCGACAGAGCCCGGTGCGGGCGACGTCGCGCGCACGATAGCCGTAAACGGTTGTAAAATCGCGGTATTCAAACGACGTCGTACAAGTGATTAGCGAAATTTTAGACTGCTTATAATAAATATAGGGCAAGTCGTTTAGCACCACGCCATGCTGTAAAAAGACGCGAAAGTTACGATAACCCCAAACCACTTCAAGCAAATAGCAAACGGCCGCATTCGGCTTGCCGCCCTTTTGCGAACTGATGTTGACGCACGCCGCCAAGTACATGACCCAGTGCATAAACGAGCCGTACTGAACAATTTGGCCCAAGTCTTTAACCCTTTGATAGTCGCTCGCCCGCTTATTGATGGCGTAGACCGCATCGATCGACGGTTGATTTTTTCTAATATAGCGATATAGGTAATAGGCGTTGTCGCGCGCTTCGTCGGCGTATTCGCAGAGCAACCAGAGCTGAGGTCTTTTGATTCGATATAACAAGGCGACCGGCCAAGCCAATAGCATCAAAAAAATGTGTGCGATGTCGCCGCCGTTGACCCGTTTGAACTTGTCGATGATGGTTTCTCTCATATCGCCTACTTTATCATAAAACGCCAGTGTTTTTTAAAGCCGTTCAAGCCGTAAATCGTCAAATAGTAGAGCGTTTTAAACGGGCCGAGTCCCTCTAATTGGCGCAGTATTTGATAGCGCTTGACCAAGGCGTTGAACTTATTGCTAGACCGCCCGCTGTCGGCCAAGCGATAATAGGTCAACACTTCGTCGAGCCCGCCAAAGACATAGCCGGCTTTAATCAGCGTCAACCACCAGTAATAGTCCTCGTGGTAGGCGCGTGGATTCATCTTATAGCTGGCAACTAATTGCCTTTTTAACATCACCGTCGAGCAGCCGATAAAGTTTTCCTTTAATAAATCGCCATAGCTGACAGGTCCCACTTTGGTGTGGTAGATGTCATCGAGTAAGGCCGACTGATTGGTCATGAACCGATACGATGTATAGCTGATGTCGAGCGCATTGTCGCACATGTGCTGCAACTGGCGCGCCAATTTATCTTCGAGCCAAATATCGTCGCTGTCGAGCAGGGCGATATAGTCGCCGCTGGCCAATTCAAAACCGCGATTGCGGGTGTTGGCAACGCCCATATTTTGGCTGTTTTGATACAGCTTAAAGCGACTGTCTGCCGCGCAATAATCGGCCGCAAGGCGATAGGTCTGATCGGTCGAACCGTCATCGATTAACAGCACCTCATAATTGCGATGAGTTTGTCGCTTGACGCCATCGAGCGTTTCTATCAAATAGCGCTGGCAATTATACATTGGAATGACAATCGATACGCGCGCCGTACTAGTAATAGCCGCCTCCTTTAGCGCCTAAGCGCCGTCCTGGACTTCGTCGACAGGTGCGCGCTCCGGATATAGCGCAATTAGCACAAATACGATTATCTGCAAGGCGATAATGCTGTCGTTGACGATGCCGGCGACTAAAAAGCCGATAAGCGCCAACGAAAAATAACTATTGCGCTTAATAAAGGCCAGCGCCAACAGCGCGGCATAAGCCAAGCTGCCGACTAATCCGAAGTTGACCAATAGCGTCAAATACAAGCTGTGCGCCTTGTCGACCAACATCAGCGGATTGCCCTGATATTTGCCAATCCGGCCGATTGGATCGACCTGTGGAAAGGCGAGTGCAAAGCTGTCGGCGCCGCGCCCCAATAGCGGGCGTTGACCAATCAAGGGCAACGTTCTGTTCCAAATATAGCCGCGAAACGAAAAGACCGCTTCGTTTTTAATTAAATTTGTCTTGGCGACTGCAAAATCGGCCGGCTCAATCGGCCGTTGCCCGATGTAAAAGCCGTCTTCAGCGTAGAATAAAACGATTTTATACTTGGTATCCATGTCTTCTCGTTGGCTGATCATAATGCGTTTAATCGCCATTTGTTCGGATTTTTCAACGTAAATATAAAGCGTTGGCGCAAGCTGTTCAATCGTGTAGAAATCGTAGTCATCTGCCGTCTTGTCCGGCACTAAGCGCGCGCCCTCCAAGTCGACTGCAAGGCCGTCGGCCGCACTGAGTAAACGGAGCGTTTTGTCCTGCTGTAAGCTAAAGTCAATTTGATTGTCGACAATTTGCGCTGCGACGATGCCCAGCGTTCTGACCTTTTCTGCTTTAAATGCCGCTTGTACTTTGGGGTTATTAAAGACGATGGCCGCTAACGCAACCGACACAATTAGCAGTGCAATGCTGCCGCCCAACCAAATGCCGCGCTTAAATCTACCGCGCAGCCGATAGAGCAAATAGAGCCCGTAAGCGACGACGACGGCGGCGACGGCGATTAAACCGCCGGTCGATTTGGAGCCGACCAATGAAATCAGCAACGCGACGGCAATTAAACTATACAGCGCGCGCCAAAGCTGATTGCGCGCCTGTTTGATCATATAAAAGGTCAACGGTAAAGTAACGGCGACAAAACTGCCGACGTAGTTGGGATTATACAATGTCGTATAGGATTGACCAACCGGCATCGTAAATTTGAGCTGATCGGCCAGTTGACTATAATATTTGCCCAGCATCAGCATTTTGGCAAAATTCGATTTTAAAAAGTCAATTTGAAAGTATTGCAAAGCGCCGATCAAGCCGACGACGCCGGCCGACAAGACGATGGCCTTAATCAGTATTAGGTTGTGGGCGCGCCTGTCGACAAAGCCATAAACTGCATAGGCCGCCAAGCAGTAACTCAACCAACTAAGCGTGCCCTCAAAGCGGTCCAAGTAACCCAGCCAAGTGACGCTCTTAAAGGGTGAAAACAGATAGGACAATACGATGGCGAGCGCAAAGACGATGAGGGCGATGACCAATTTATCCCACTTGTCGCCCCGCTTGTATTTAAAGCGAAAGATTCGCGCACAGAAAAAGAAAAACAACGCGCCCCCCCAGAGCCAAATCGCCTTATAGTAGGCAAAAAAATCATATAAACTGGCCGACATATAGAGATCTTGCATTTGGCGCGGAATCATCGCTTCCTTAATGTGCACCAGCAGTGGCAAAACGAATAGCCAAACGGCGATGGCGTACACGAAAAATTGACGCACATCCGCTTCGGGTAGGCCGACGGCATTTGCCTTAGTTTTTTTAGAGCGCTTATTTTTAGCCATAGTATCTCCGCATTTAGACAGGTGCTTGCAAATCGTCACTTATAATTGTTCTGTTATATTGATTACCGTACGAGCCGTCGTCAGCTGTTCGCGCGATATAGTGTCTACCGTCGCATTAAACAGGGCAACTGAAGACGCCCCGCCAACGTCTTTTAAATTGTTTAAATCGTCAATCGACACTAGGTTGAAGTTCGACCCCGATTGCTTCAATTCGGCGATGATGCCGTCGACAATGGCCCCCAGTTCGTCGTCATGGCGCAGTACGACGACGCAATCGCATTGACGCGCTAAGCGTTCGAGCGTCGCCTTGATCTTTTGGCTGCTGTCGCTGAGCGCCCGGTAGTGGGCCTTTAGATAGCCAACCGCCTTTTCGGCCTTGCGCGACGCGCCCTGCGCCGTCAACAAATAGACGACTTGACGGCCCGACACTTGTTCGACTCTGATTTGACCTTCGCGTACCAGTTTGCTCAACAAGGTATTAATCGTCCCCAAAGAAAGACCGAGCCGCTTGGCCAACTTGCGCTGATTGAGCGCACTGTCGGCGGCAATTTCGGCCAATATTAAATATTCGTTGTCGGCAGTATTATATTTTTGAGCAATGTTGCGCGGCACAAATCCACCTCTTTCGTTCATCATTTGAACATCTATATTGTATGCTTTTATGGCGCCGCTGTCAATTAAATGTGGCAAGTTTAATGTTACATTTTGATGACGTTAATACGGTGTTTCCCGTCGACTTTAAACCGAAAAAAAGAGAAGAAATCCGTAGATTTCTTCTCTGTTGATGCTTTACTAAATACTACTTAACCGGTCTAATGACTAGAAAGGTAAGTCAGTAGTTTTTAAGTTCTTCGTGCGCGTGAACTCTTTAACGCGGTTGCCAGCGGCATCCTGTAAGTTGTTCTTGCCGTCGTAAGATACGTCGGTGTTTGCACTAAAGTTCTTCTTGTCATCGTTCTCTGTGAGGACGATGTATTTGCCCATAACTTTTACAGCTTCAGCAACGTCAGTCGGAATCAACTTGTCGCCGGCGTTAAAGCCGTTGTCACCGTATTTAGCGACTGAGTCTTTAACGATTTTCTCGGTGAACTCGACGATGATTGCGCCATCAGTCGTGTAACCTGCTGCGAAGTAAACTTGAGCAACTTCTGGAGCAGCGCTGTCAGTTACAGCTGTCCAATCCATGACTTTAACTTGCTTGCCATACTTGTTGACCATTTCGTTAGCGTTAACTTTGAAGGCTAAGCCAACAGCAGCCGGATTAGTTGTGTCAAGCGCTTGGTCTTTGTTCAACTTAATCGTGATAACCGTCTTGCCGCCTTTTAGCTCAACATTTGTGCTAGCGTACTTCTTGTTGTCCATTTCGCTGAAGACTGAACCGTTTGTAGAGGTACCAAGTACAATCTTGTCGAGTTGTAACTTAGCGCGAACGTCGTCTTTAATCGTTACGACAACTGTGTTCTTAGAAGTCAACTTAGCAGTAGTTTCGATCTTGGCGTTTTCGCCATTGACGATGTCGAGAACAGCCGTAAAGGTTGTCATCTTGTTGCCAGCGGCGTCTTTCAAGCGACCGATCTTGAGTTGCTGATCGATGAATTCGCCTGTGCCCGTCAGTTCGAAAACTTCTTTCGGAAGCGTGATTAACAGCTTTTCACCATTTTCTAATACTTCGAATTCAACGTCGTCTTTGTTGAGGTTGTCGACGACAGTGTATGAACCAGCGATGTCAGCAGGTACGATTAACCAGTAGTTGTCGCGATCTTTAATGCTGTCGACATCCATTTTTTCGCCAAAGTCGATTAAGATCTTTTGCATTTTTTCGCCAACGTTGTAAGCTGTGACTTTGAAGTCATCTGCTACCGGCTGCGTCTTATCGACGAAGTTGACGTCGTAAGTCGTTTTAGCCATTTTGTTGCCAGCGCGGTCTTGAACATTTTCAAAGACTAATGAGTAGTCGCCGAACATGTTCTTGTCGAACTTGACGATTAATACTTTGCCGTGGTCGGCATCGTCTTCAAACATGTAGCTGAAGCCAGTGCTGTCTTCTTTACCATCTTTTAACAGTTTGATTTTGTAATCGCCCTTGTTGTAGATGTTTTCAGAGAACGTGAACTTCAATTCGTTTTGTTTAGTTTGCTTGTACTTGACGATTGAAGGAGCTTCTTTGTCGAGTTCGATTTCCGTAACGTGCATCAAGCTATCGTTTTGGTTTTCCCAATAGTCTTGAACAGCGCCTTTTTTAACGTAGACATAAGCGACGCCTTGCGGTAACAAGTGGTCATAGCCATCATCTTTTTTGAACTCTAACTTCATTTCGTTGCCGTCGATCGTAACTTTGTACGGCGTGTCTTCCGTGTTCGTGTGGTAGAACTTGTCGAGGTCAACCGGATTGTCGACAAATTTAATGTCTTCGTTCCAGATTAACGTAACTTCGTACGGAGACGCTTCTTTGAAACCAGTGATGTAAGGCTTCTCAGTGTCTTTAACAACTGTTAAGTTAAAGATTGCCGGCTCTTTGACATTGTAGTCTTGGAAGTCTTCAACGTCTTTGATTTCGACAGTGATGTCGCCTTCGCTCAAGTCAGAGTACAACTCGACCAATGCAACCATGCCGTAGTTTTGAGCTTTAACTTCGTTGACATAAAGCTTAGTGCCGTTGGCTTTTTTAACGCTGTAATGATTTTTGTCAGTCAATGAAGCGTTTGTCATCGGCTCAGAGAAAGTAACTTTCAATGTGTTGATGCCGATTACTTCGACTTTTTCTACGACCGGAATCGTAACGTCTAAGAATTGAATGTCTTCGATTGTGACTGAGTCGCCCAACAGATCTTTACAAGTGAGTGAAACGACTTCTTGTTGCTTGGCGACTTCGCCGTCGGCAAACGTAATCGTAACCATCATCTTGTCTTCTGAAAGTTCGAACTTAGCGTCTTTCGTGATTTTGAAGTTAGCGTCTTTGTTTACGCTCCAGTTATCTTCGTCGCCAGCTTTTTCAAGCGGTGCAGTAAAGTAAACTTTTAACTGCTTGAGGTTGCTAGCTTCGACTTTTTGGATGCCGGCAACGCCTGTCGGCGCCTTGTCTTCAAGACCTAATTGTTGTAATAAGGTCATTTCGCTGTTAGCCGGTTTGGTGTTCAGTGTCATGTACATGACAACTGCAGTTTGACCGCGAAGAATTTCTACGCTGCCAGCAGTAGTCAATGCTTCAGGCAAGATGCCTACTTCTTTAGCCGTTTCCATAACGCCCTCGTAAGGTACGTCATAGCCGAGTGCTCTCAACATGAAAGCGGCAAAGTGTTGAACTGTTACGTTTTGGCCATAGCCAAACATGTCGTTGCCCATGCCGTTTGTCCAGCCCTTTAATTCTGCATAAGCGATGAAAGGCTCGTAATACGGATGGTCAACATCTTTGAATGAAGAATCTAATGTCGTGTTTTTAGCTTCTTCTTCGACGCCCATAAATCTGGCTAAGATGACGAGAGCTTGCTCTCTAGTCAGTTTTTCGTCTAACATTAAGTCGCCTGATTCGTTACCGATCAGAACTTTGTACTCTTTGAGCTTGTTGGCAACTTCTGCTTCGCTGAGGTTATCAGCGGCAAAGGCCGGAAAAGCGCCGAGCACTAATGCCAAGACGAGTACTAGGGAAAGAATCTTTCTCATAGTAATACTTCCTCCTTTTGGAATCTGTGTTGGGGTATTGAATTTTGCCATTCTCCCCCCCAATCAGGAGCCTGGTCTTAGCAGAGAGGGGCAACCCGCCACACTCTTACGCTAGGGCAAGTATATCACGCAGTATTTGATTAGGCAAGCGCCAAGTGCGATATGTAATACAAGTGTAATACTATGGCAAAATTTGTAATAATAGTGCCGCTAAACGGCCATTTTAGGCGCTCTAGTGGTCACAGTGTGAAACTGTCGCGCCAGTTGTAATCGGCGTAGTGAAACTTTCGGCCGCGCCGCTTAAAGCCGAGTACGGCATCGAGCTGAATATTTTCGGTCGACTTCAGTATTGACTTCTTAATCGTCGGGTTGTCCACTTCCAACTGGGCGATTAACTGTTTGACCGCCGCGCGCGTACTGCCCAGTTTTTTGGCGGCGACCGCACAAGCGCAGTCCAGCGCGCTGATGTCGTTATAGTTCAACCAGTTGACAATCGCCCTCTCCTCAATATAATACATCGGCCGAATCAGTGCCATGTTGGCAAAATTGGTGCTGTCGATGTAGGGCATCATCGTCATGAAGTTGCCGGCGTAGAAGACATTCATCACGACCGTCTCGACGACGTCGTCCAAGTGATGGCCCAACGCCAACTTGTTGGCGCCGAGCAACTGGGCCTTTTCGTAGAGAAAGCCGCGCCGCATTTTAGCGCACAAATAGCAGGGGTACTTGGCCGCCATCTGACCGATTGAAGCAAATAAATCGGTCCGATAGACGTTGACGGCAATGCCGAGCGCGCTGGCGTTTTGCTTTAATAGCGCCAAATGATCGGCGCTGTATCCGGGGTTGAGCGCAATAAACGACAACTCGAAGTCGATTTTACCGTGACGCCGTACTTCTTGTAACAACTTGGCCAACAATAGTGAATCCTTGCCGCCCGATAGCGCAACTGCGACGTGATCGCCATTTTTTAACAGCGAAAAATCATCTAGCGCCCGCGTAAAGGGGCGCCAGATTTGTTTGCGATATTTTTTGATGATGCTCTTTTCAATATGCGATAATTGATTCATGATTTATCTCTTGCTCATTCGTCGGCTTGACGATTGCCGATGTTAAACGTCAAATAAAACACCGCCGTCGCATCTTCAACTTGAAAATGTGGGTGGTCGAGATATTGTTCGGCAAATTCGCCACTGACGTTGGCGCGATCGATTTCGCCGAGTTCGTAGAGGTTGACCGCGGCGACGGCATCTTTGACGATGCGGAAGTCGACGCCGTCGTTGAGCACCGCCGCCTTATTCCAATAGGTATCATTCTTGGCGATGGTATAACCGTAGCCAATTTGCCAGCGACTTATCGTATAGGGCCCGTTGTAAAGCGTCGTCTCAATCGAGCTGCCAAATCGTTCGGCTTGCGCCTCGGCGAATTGCTGATTGATCGGATAAAAACTGGGAAAACTGACCAACTTTAAAAAGTAGGGCACGGCAGTCTGCAATTTAATTTGCAAAGTGTAGTCGTCCAACGCCTTAACGCCGAGCGCCTCAACCGGTTTACGGCCGCTAATCACATCGCTACAATTTTCGATTTTAGCGGTTTCAATCATCGATTGATACTGCGCTTGGGTCGCCGGATCGGCCAAGCGACGCCACGAATAGACGTAGTCGTGCGCCGTGACCGCGGCGCCGTTTGACCAAACCGCATCGCGCTCTAAATTAAATGTGTACTCGGTGCCGTCGTCGGACACCTGCCAACTCGTCGCGCCGGCCGGCAACAGCACGTCGCCCTCGCCCAATGTCGTCAAGCCCTCCATCACGTTGGCGATTACTTCAAAGGAAACTGCATTGGTTGCGCGATTGTTGTCGACCGTCGGAATATCGGCTACCGTGCACAGCCGAATCAACTTTTTGCCGTCGGTTTCAATTTCGGTCGTGGCGCCGGCATAACTGTAATCGCCGCCAAAGCGATGGTATATTATGCCCTTCACTTTGGGCGATTGCAGCGCTGAAATTCCGCGCTGATAGAGCGGCACGACCACGCAGTCTCTCTCGACTAACAGGTGCTCAGCTTCTTGTAACAAAACCGTTCTAGCCGGTAGATCAGTCGTCAAATCACCGGATTTAGCCCGCCGAATGCGTTCGTCGTAGTCCGCGTTGGCATAGCCGGCGCTATTGTAGCCACTCTGTTTGACCCAGAGGTCTAAAAACGTCAAGGCGTCGGGATAGTCCGGCCCCCAGCCGGTGTATTCGATGTCGAATTTTCCGCTTTCCGATAAAATAATCTTATTGTTAAAGGGCTGCTGAATTAGAACGACTTCAAGACCCTCTAAGTTTTTTTCCAACTGCTGCTTGATGTACTGCGACGTCTTTTGATAAACCAGTGAATCAAACGTTAAAAAGCGCAGTTTGACCGTTTCAAAATTCAACTCGTCTTTGGCCGCCTGCCAATGCCGCTGTGCCGCAGTTGCGTCATAGTGATTCCAGCCGTCGGGATAAGCGGCGCGAAAATCGGTGCCGTCCTCTGATACCGCCAGCCCGACCGGCACAAAATAATCGATTGGCTTAGAGCCGTTTCGCATGATGTTTTCAGTGATATAAGCCTTGTCAAAGGCCCGCGCAATCGCCAAGCGGGCATCGATATTCTGAAGCAGTTGAGCGGCGTCGATCGACTTGTCTGCCACTTGCTCGCCGGCGCCATCGGTCGCGTTAGCCGTCGTCGCCTCCGTCATCGCGATCGGCGATGACGTATCGGTCGTTTCGGCGCCGCAGGCGACCAAGCTGAGCGCTAGTGCCAACCACAATAACATTCGAATTGTTTTTTTCATTTTGTCGCCTCGCCGACTAGGCCAGTGAAAGCGCAATGTCCATCATGTCGGTAAACGTCGACTGACGTTCTTCCGGCGTGGTTTGTTCACCTCTAAAAATGTGATCGGAAACCGTGACAATAGCCAGTGCTTTAACGCCAAACTTGGCCGCTGTCGCAAACAGTTCAGCCGATTCCATCTCGACGGCCAACACGCCGTATTCGGACAATTTCTTCAAATCGGTCAAATCGTCTCCGTAGAATAAATCGCTGGTCAAAACGCTGCCGACTTTGACGGCGATGCCGCGTTCGACGGCGTAGTTATAAGCGCGATAGAGCAAATCGAAATTGGCCGTCGCCGCGTAGTTCATATAGGGGAAGCGCCGATCGTTGACCGCCGAAGTGGTACAGGCGCTAATCGCCAAGACGATGTCGCGCAGGTTGACGTCTTCTTGGATTGAGCCGCAGCTGCCGATTCTAATCAGCTGTTTGGCGCCGTATTCGCTAATCAGTTCGTTGACGTAAATCGAAATCGACGGCACGCCCATGCCGGTGCCCTGAACCGATACGCGCTTGCCTTTGTATGTGCCAGTGTAGCCGAGCATGCCGCGCACTTGATTGTAGCAGACGGCATCCTCTAAGATGTTCTCAGCGATAAACTTGGCGCGCAATGGATCGCCCGGCAATAGTACCGTTTCGGCGATGTCGCCCGCGTTGGCCATAATGTGTAAATGTTTTGCCATGTCATTTCCTTTCATTAAAAAGTATTGCGTCTATTTCTAAAAAATTAAGCGACGTTACACCTGCAACGCCGCTCTGTGCTGCCGACGGCGTTCAAACGACTGAAAGGCGTTGGCGCCGTCGCTAGCTGTTAAATAAAACAATTTATTCTTCGTTTGCCGCTGCAATGATTTTTTCGGCTAATTGGCTCGGCACTTCTTCGTAGCGCTCAAAGCTGAGCGTAAAGCTAGCGCGCGCTTGCGTCATCGAACGCAAATCGGAAGCGTAGCTAAACAATTCCGCCTGTGGCGCTTCGGCCAAGACGCGTTGGTAGCCGCCGCCGACCTGCTCCATGCCGAGCACGCGACCGCGTCGCTTGTTCATGTCGCCCATGATGTCGCCCATGTAATCGTCTGGCACTTCGACTTCAACGTGCATAATTGGCTCCAATAGAATCGGCTTGGCTGCCTCCATGCCTTTCTTGAAGGCGATCGAAGCGGCCATTTTAAATGCGTTCTCGTTGGAGTCGACTGAGTGATAGGAACCGTCGTATAAAACGGCCTTGATATTGACGACCGGGAAACCGGCTAAAACGCCTTTGACGACGGCTTCGCGCAGGCCTTTTTCAACTGCCGGAATATACTGTTTTGGCACTGAGCCGCCAAAGATTTCCTCGTCGAATTCAAATTCTTCAGTCGACGGCGAAAAGCGAATGTGCACGTCGCCGTACTGACCAGAACCGCCCGATTGTTTCTTGTGTTTGCCCTGTACATCGGCCGTGCCCTTAATCGTTTCGCGATAGGCAATTTTTTGATCGACCAAATCGACGGCGACGCCAAAGACATTCTGCAACTTGTTTATCAATACTTGAAGGTGCATTGTGCCCTGTCCACCGACTAACATTTGGTGCGTCTCGCGATTGCGCTCGACGATAATCGTGGGGTCTTCTTCCATTAATTTGGCCAGCGACGAACCAATTTTATCTTCGTCTTTCTTGTCCTTTGGCTCAACCGCTCTAAATAAGCAAGGCTTGGCGTAATTGATGCCCGGATAGACGATTGGCTGTGCCTTGTCGCAAAGCGTATCGCCGGTTTCTGTATATTGTAATTTCGTGATGACGCCGATGTCGCCAGCGCCAACGTGATCGGTATCCAGTTGTTTTTTGCCGCGAATCAAGCTGATGTTGGTAATGCGCTCCGTTTCGTCTTTGCTGCTGTTGAGTACTTCCATATCTTTTTTGATCGAGCCGGAGTAAACTTTGAAAATTGACATCTTGCCGACAAAGGGGTCGACGATCGTTTTGAATACCAATGCCGAGAAAGGCTGACCGTCGTCTACGGTTCTAATTTCGTCGGCCTCGCTATCGGGATGTTTTCCCTCGTACTGACCTTCGTGCATATCCTTTGGCGTCGGCAAGTACTCAAATGACATGTTGAGCAAGCTGCGCATGCCGAGTGAGTTTTCGGCCGAACCGATTAAGACCGGTACAATTTCGCCGGAAATAACGCCTTTTCTAAGGCCGTCGCGCAGTTCTTCTTTGGTAAAGGCCTCGCCCTCAAAGTATTTTTCCAGCAGCACTTCATCGCTTTCGGCAACCGCTTCAACTAGCAGTTCGTAAAACGGCGCAATTTGGTCTTCGTATTCGGCCGGCACGTCGCAAGCGACGACTTCGGTGCCCTCAAAACGGCGACCTTTGTGGTTGACGACGTTGATGTAACCAGACAATTTTTCGCCGTCGTAGAGCGGAATTTCAAACGGCGCAATTTTTTTGCCCAGTTTTTCCTTTAACTCGTTGATCAATTCCTCAAATTTAATGTTTTCCTTATCCATTTTATTGAGGAAAATAAATTTCGGCATCTGGCGTTTTTCAGTTTCTTTCCAAGCCTTTTCGGTGCCGACTTCGACGCCGCTAGAGGCGTCGACGACGATGATGGCGCCGCCGGCAACGCGCAGCGCCGATGTGACCTCGCCCTGAAAGTCAAAATAACCCGGCGTATCTAAGAAGTTGTATTTATGGCCATCGTGTTCCACCGGAATGACCGATGTACCAATTGAGAACTTGCGATTGATCTCTTCCTTGTCAAAGTCCGACACCGTGCTGCCATCTTCGACTTTACCCATTCGCTTTGTTTCGCCGAGTGTGTAGAGCAACGATTCGACAACCGTCGTCTTGCCACACCCGCCATGCCCGAGCAAGGCGATATTTCTAATTTTTTCAACTGGATACGATTTCATAATTCCTCCTTGTATTTGTTAAGGTCATCGCCAATATTAACGAATCCTTTAGCAGCTATTTATCCAACTGTACCACTCGACTAAATAGCTACTTCCTCAACTATAATTATAGTGAATTGAAGCCCCGTTGTAAAGCGCAACTTATCATTGTTCAGAACGGCCGACTAAGCGCTTTAACTCGGCCAATTCAGCGGCTGACAACTGGCGATAAGTACCGACTTTTAACCTGGCCAATTCAATGTTCATAATGCGCACGCGACGCAGTGCCGTCACCTGATAGCCAAGCGCCTGGCACATGCGTCTAATTTGGCGATTTAACCCCTGTACCAAGATGATTTTAAAGCGGTTTTTAGACAATTTTACGACCTGACAAGGTAGCGTAACAGTGCCTAAAATCGACACGCCAGCGGCCATCTGGCGCAAAAATTGCGGCGTGATTGGCTTGTTGACGGCGACGATGTACTCTTTTTCGTGGGCGTTGTCAGCGAGCAAAATCGGATTGACGATGTCGCCATCGTCGGTCAATAGAATTAAGCCCTCTGAGTCCTTGTCGAGCCGCCCAATCGGAAAGATTCGCTTCGGATAGGCGATGAAATCGATGATGTTGTCGGCGACGCGCCGATCGGTCGTACATTCGATGCCGACCGGTTTGTTGAGCGCCAAATAAACCGGCTTGCCGCGCGGTCTAAGCACTTGACCGTCGACCTCAATCTGCGCGCTGGGCGAGACAAAGCTGCCGATGGCGGCGATCTGACCGTCGACTGCAACGCGCCCGGCCGCAATCAACTGATCGGCATCGCGCCGCGAGGCGATGCCGGTTTGAGCAATCGCCTTATTGAGCCTAATCGTCCCGTCCGGCCTATTTTGTTTGGCGCACGGCGCCGGCCGCCGCCTCTTGGCACGCCCCTTATGCGACGCGTTTTTATCTGTGTATTTGCCCTTTGGACCACCGCCGCGCTTACCGCTCATCGTCGCGCTCCCCTGCCGAATTGCCGTTGACAGCAGCGCCGCGCTGAGCCAACGATAGCATCATGCCGAGCGCCACCGACAAAAAGGCCGCCGCAATCACGCGATACTGAGGCGGCAATAAAAACGTCAGCGTATGTGCCGGTATCCAGAAAAACGGAATGGTCTTTAAGACGACGAAGCCGATAAAACGCTGCCAGTCAATCGCCGCGACGACGTCCTGTAAAGTCACTTTAGGCGCCGTGTCGCAAAGCGCCAAATAGGTGTCGGTGTATTTGTGAAAAGCCATAAACGTCGGCGCAAAAAACAAATTCATCAAGCTGCTCGTAAAGAAGGCAAAGGCCAATTTGCTGCCGGCAAATGGCAGATAGCCACTTTGCAGCGCGTAGTTGACCCCACCGGCAAAGACCTTAAACATCAGCGTGATCATCAAGCCGATAAGCCCCCAAATCGCAATCCGCCAAATCAATTTGGGCGGTCGTCGATAAGCGCCTTCGGCGATGCGCAGCGCCAAGAGCTCACCCATTGTCGCCAACAGTGCAAATTTAATAAAACCCATTAAATAGGGCCGCGCCAAAGTCCACTGTTCAAATAGCGGCCGCGTCGCCGGCGCCAACATAAAGCCGACGGCGGCGCACATTAGCAGAACCCAAATCAAATCGCCTTTTTTCACCCTTTACCCCTCGTCTCTAATTGAGCATGCGCAGTGCAATCGCCAAAGCGGCATCGCCCTTTGTCGTCGCCAAGGCGACGACCTCGCGCTGAATCGCTATTTTGACGTCGACGGTCAAACGGCCGTCGACCGCTAAACCGCGCTCGGCCTGATAAGTTTTTAAAGCCCGCTCGGTGGCGGCGTCAAACTGGCCGTTGATGTCGACGGCATAGCCGAGATAATCGAGCCGTTGTTGTAGGCCGTAGGTATCGATGTCGCGGCTGCCCAATTTAGAGGTGTTGAGCGACTGCATCGGGTAAAAGTTGTCAACCCGCTGCTCGACGATTGCATCGCCCGTCACGACGACGTCCGGTATGATGCCAACGCCGTCGATAAAACGGCCGTTTGGCGTCGCGTACTTGCCGATGGTCAACTTGAGCGCCGTGCCGTCGGCGAGGTGGTATAAGCTCTGCACCGTGCCCTTGCCATAACTGGTCTGGCCGACGATTTTAGCGCGTTGATTATCTTGCATGGCGCCGGCGAACAACTCGGCGGCGCTGGCGCTATCGCCGTCGATTAGCACTACTAAATCAGCCGTTGCAGCGGCCGTTTGAGCGCTGAATTGTTGGTCTTGGTAAACTCGGTAGTCGACCGAGCAAATCGCCTGACCCTCGTCCAAAAATAGGTCGGCGGCCGCGACGACTTGATCGAGCAAACCGCCCGGATTGCCGCGCAGATCGATAATGATTTTGTCGCCCAGCGCCCGATCGCTCAAGATCTCTGCCAACTCGCGCGCCGTATCGCTGTCAAAAGAAGTGATTTTAATGATGTCGACGCCATCGCGCCGTCGATACATAACCGATTTTACGACGACTAAATCGCGCTTAACGGCGATGACGAGCGGTTGAGCGCGATCGGCTCTTTCAACCGTTAAACTGACCACTGTTCCAATTTGGCCTTTAATCAGAGCGACGACCTCGCTAAGCGGCTTGCCCTGAATGCTTTGACCGTCAACCGCAATGATGATGTCGCCGCTCAAAAAACCGGCAGCTTCAGCCGGCGAGTCGGCAATCGGTTCGATTACTTCGACGTAATCGCCCGTTTGCTTTATCTTGATGCCGACGCCGACAAAGCTGCCGGAAACGGCGCTGTTGTACCGCTCTAAAGCGGTGGCGTCGATGTAATCACTGTGTTTGTCCAGTGCCGACAAAACGCCTTTATAAGCCGCTTCAATCAACGCCTCAGAGTCTACTTCGTCGTGATAATTGCGTTCGATTACAGTGATGATTTCATTTAATTTATCGATTTCCGCCGGCGACGCCGCCGACGCAAAGGCCAGTGGCGTCGTCAAAGCCAACACTAATAATAAGCTAATTAATCGTTTCATTTCTCACTCCTCGTCACTCACAAATCAGTTAGTAAATAAATAGCCGAGCAAATAGTCGACGTCATAGCTGTCGCTTTCGGCGTCGTAGTAGCCGCTTAATTCTCGAATCGCTATTTGAAAGCCGGCGGCGGCGTTGCCGACGACTAGCAGGGGCTGATCGGGTGTGCTTTCAGCACCGCGCAGACCGTCGAAAGTCTCGCCGAGCGGAATTACAATCGCCTCGGCGCCATCTTTTCGGCGAACGACTAAATTGTCGGCCGCGTCTATATAAAACGGACTGTCTTCGTCGGACGATTCGTAAGACTTCAATTCAATCAGTTGAAAGTGCCGATAGGGCGCGATGTCGAGTGTCGACGCTTCAGTGCTGCTATAATAGCTGATGCGCGTCTGTTTGCTCGCGCTTCGATAGTCGCCGTAATACTCAAAGCCAAAAGTCGCCTCCATATCTTCAAAGGGATCGAAGTCTTGCTCCAAAAATGGAATTCGGTCGAGTTGCTCTTGGTAATAAAAATACCTGACCAATTCGTCGATCTGATATTTATCGTCGTCGCTGATCGCGGCGTTGCCGATCAATTTGCCGTCTGCGAGCATCGCGTTGCGCGTCAGCACCGCTACCAAGCGATTGTACTGACTGTGAAAGCTGACGTTAAAGGCGTTAATCGGCGCATATAAGCTAATCACCATCACGACGATGGCGGCAATCGCAATATATTGATAGATTTTTGTGCGGCTAAAAACGAAATAGATGACGACGCCTATCAACCAAAGCGCCAAAGCGGCCACAAAATAGCGCTTGACAGTGACGCCGTATTGGGCGATTCGCAAGTAGAGCGAAAAGGCCATCATGGCGAGCGGCAGCACTAATAAGCGCGGCATCCACTTGTGATAAAGCGCGCTGAGGGCAAACTCGGCGCGATAAGAATTGCTGAAGAACATCGTCAAAACGGCTATCAGTCCGTACCACAGCGTCAAGTGAACGATTAAATTGCGCGGTATGCTCCAGGCAAATACAATTTTGATAAAGTACAGATAGAGAATTGCCGTATAAACTAAAATCAGCGGCATAATCACATAGACGTGCAGTTTTTTTATCAAGCGATCGACGACCACCTCTTGCACCGTCTGTCGATTCGGTATTTCACCCAAGAAAAAGGTCGGCGCAAACAGCGCGAAGACCATGATGCCAATATCGCTGTATATCTCACCATCAACTGTAATGCCCAACAATTTGTCGACGGTGAGCAAAATGGCAAACAGGCCAAACTGCAATACCAACGAATAGAGTAACGTCATCGCCGCGCGGTTGAGCAGTTGCATGACGCCGAGATCATAGCAGTGGTCGCGGCGCTTAAATGGAATCAGCGTAAACAATATATAAAAACTAATATTTAAGACCAATAGGCGAAAACTGTCGACATCGGTCAAGGGGTCGGGCAAACTGAGACAGAGCAGCGTCATCAACCCGGCCACCAGTGCAGTGCCTAAAAGGCGCCACTTTAGAGCCAATTTGAAGCGCGCTGCCAAGGCGGCGGTCGACATTAAAATCGGCACTGCCGTCAGCAAGGTGATCATCACATAACCGTACTGTACATTAGTATAGAGGAAAAATTCATGGTTGAAGTGAATCTCTATAATCGCCAGCACGGCAAAGGCGTAGGCGCAGCTAAGTGCTTCTGGATAGTTTTGCCAAGAGTGCTTTAAAGCCAATTTTAGCTTAATGAATAAATTGGTAATCTTTGACATATCAGCCTCCAATGCGAATCGCTTTTAACAAGTATATCATAGCCGCAACTAAAAAAGCCGTTTTTAAATCAATTTTAATACTGGACCCGGCCGCTGATGCGGTCGAATCCAGCTCGTTGAACAAAATTTGCGGCGCCACTACAATTTCATTTTGGTCAGTTCAGCGCGCAACTCGGGAAATATTTTATACTGTTTAATTTGTTCGATCGTCAACCAGGCGTAATCGTCGTGCTCGTCAGATAGTCGCACTGTGCCCTGACGCCACTGACAGCGCGATGTCATACCGATAATTTGGACCGCTCCAGCGCGCAAGTGATGCCAAATACAAAGCGGCTCGGCCACCGTTACAGTCAAGCCGGTTTCCTCGTCAATTTCGCGCAATAGCGCTTGTTCGGGCGCCTCGCCAAATTCTAAGCCGCCGCCGGGAAGTTCCCAATAACCGCTTTCGCCGCGCGCCGGTTTAGTTCTTTTCAACAACAAAAAGTAGCCCTCTCTTTCGATTAAGCCACGCACCGCTATGCGAAATCTCCGTTCATCGCCCATCGCTACCCCTCTCGTTTTCACTTGGCTCATCGCATCGTATCGCAGCGCGAGAAAAGCATTATGAGCCTTACAATATCATCAGTCTAATGGCAATATACCCGACTTCGACCAAGCTATGCGCAAATAGCGGATTTTACAATTATTGTTTTTAAACGCCAAAAAAAGATTGCACATTTTGAAATTTATGTTAGAATATACTATGTGTTGTGCCAACGTAGCTCAGTCGGTAGAGCGGTTCACTCGTAATGAACAGGTCGTGGGTTCGATTCCCTTCGTTGGCTCCACCAAAAAACCGCAACTTTTGTTTGCGGTTTTTTATTTACAATTCGATAAATTGAAAATCCGCTTGTAGGCGATCGAGCAACTGGCGCTCGCGCTGCTGACAAGTAAAAATCAGTATCTGTCGATCGAGCGTTGCCAAATAGCGCAACAACTGGGCTAGCCTTTGGTCGTCTAGTTGTGCAAAGCTATCGTCAAACAACAGCGGCACCGCCTTGCCGCCATTTAACAAATCGGCTAAGGCGATGCGCAGGCCAATGTACAATAGATCGATGGTGCCGGCGCTGAGCGATTCCAACGGCACGGTCTTGTCGTCTTGGCGATCGACCACAAAGACCCCTAACTCGCCATTGACTTTGACGTCGACGTACTTGCCAGCCGTCACCGTCTCGACAATTTGTCCGATCGCGCGGTTGACTTCTGGCATAACTGTCTTTTGCACATTGTCTATCGTCGACTCGATCTTTGTGGCGATGATGTCCAGTATTTGCAAGCGGCGGTCATCGGCATCGCGCGCCCGCAACAGCGCCTCGCTTTCCTCCTCGATCGACTGAATTGTCTTCACGCCCTCAGTCAGATGAACGATTTGTTCAGTTAACTTTTCGCGCTCTTTTAAGCCCTCAATTTGACGGCGACTCAAGTCGTTGCGCGCCGCCAATAGCGCCTCTCGATCGGTCGTCAGCGGACTTTGATCGACTTCGACAAACTGCAAGCTGTCGTAGTCGCGCCCGGCTAAAGTCTGCGCCAACAAATCCCTTAAGTGCAGCTGTTCGCGTTCGACCTCTTTTAAGTGAATCTGTTTGGCGTGATATTGATCGATTACGTCAAAAGTCGTTATATCGAGCGCTTTGAATAAATCTAAGCGACGCTCTTGCAAGGCGCTTTGATCGGCTTGTAGGGCGTCGAGTTGGCGTTGTTGGCCGGCCAACTGAGCGGTTAATTCGGCCTTCCGCGCCGCGTTTTTAGCCGCTTCAGCGCGCTGCCAATTAGCCAGCCCAATCGCGTCGTTCAATTCAGTTAAACGGGCATCTATTTGTCGACTATCGTCGGCTTGATATTTTTTTAATACGGCGGCACGACTTTGTCGTAGGCCGGCAAGTTCGGCTTCTAAATCGTTGAGTTGCTGTCGGTCGGCGGCGCTTTGGCGTTCGGCCAACTGCCTTTTTTGACGCCTCTTGAGTAGTAAAAAAGCGCTCGGCACTAGCGTGAACAACACGACGCCGGCGAGATACAGATTGACTTTGGTCAAGAAAAAGGCCAAGCCCAACATCGCCAAAAACACTACTATATAAACCATTTCTGGCAAATTTCTAACCTCGCTCGACGCACTGCACTTGGCCGCCAGCTGAGCGATGCGCAAGTCGAGTGCGGTTTGCGCCGTGCGCAGCGCTTCCAGTTCGGCCAAGTCGGCCTTTAACGCCGCCCGTTCGGCTTGCAAGCGCCCTAAATCATCCGTCTGCGCATCGTCTGTCAACTGGCGACAGTCTTCGGCTAGGCGGTCGACGATTTGACGTTGTTGCCGTACGGCGCGCTCGCCGGTTTGCAGCTGTTCTCTCAACTGGTTTAATTGACTGACTTTATCGTAACTAAAGGCCCGGTAGGGTTGTAGGGCCTCAGCTTGTACTTGCAACTGATCGATTTGCGCCAATAGCCGATCGGCCTTTTGCTTTAACAGGTTATCTTCGCGTTTTTTTAAGTCGTCCAGCTGTCGTTCAACTCGGTCGATTTGGCTGTCTATTTCGCTCAACGATTGGTCAATTTGGCGCGTTTGGCTCTGCAAGTCGACCACTTGAGCGGCGACGTCTAGGGCGCGCTGACGCATATCGGCTAGTTCGGCCAAGCGGCGCTCGCGCACCGCATAACGACTTTGCTTTTTGGTTTTGCGGCCGATTTGCTCTTTCTGTTCGGCGATTCGCGCCTGAACACTCTGCACTGAAAGCGTGGCATCGCGGCTCTTTTCAATATTGCCGACGTATTTTTTTATTTCGGCGACCGCAGCGCCGTCGGTCTGTTTGGACAGTTGTCCAATTGAAACGGTATTTTTGAACATCACTTTACTGAGTCCAAAGTGATGTTGACCAAACTTGGGCTCGCGGTAAACTTCGTCTAATTGATATTGACCTGAAACTTCGTTGCCGGCGTCGTCGTAGATGTTGACTTTGGGATGCTTGCCGCTAAAGTCTTTTTCAATGCTGCGCACAACCGGATCGCTAATTGTCATCGTGCCGCTGTAACTGGACTTGCCCCACGGTTTATACTTGAGCAGGGCGGCCCCGAGTTGTCTTTTTTTGTAGCCGGTTTTATAGCCATGATAAAACATTTGCTCGATAAAGCTGTGTAGGGTCGACTTGCCCCTTTCGTTTTGACCGTAAATGACGTTGAGTTTGTCGCCAAATTCAAATTGGCGATCGCTTAAGCGGCCGTATCCCCTAATGAACAGTCTATTGATCTTCATGGCCACTCTGCTCCTCGTACAGCATTGTAATGCCGAGCTGATAAGCGCTTTGATAGCGCGCGTCTGTCAACTCGTCAGCGCTGAAATTTGCGGCGTACTGCGCGATAAAACCGGCTTCGTTGTCGGCCACAATTTGGGCGATGTCGAGGTCCAGTTTGCTCTCGTCAACCAGTTCAAAATAGTATAGATTAAGCGCCTGTTGCAAGCGCTGATAGTCGATTTGCAGATCGAGACTGCGATAGCCGACCAATTTAATTCTGACGAAGTGATCGCTCAAATCGGCGCAGCGGCTGGCAATCTTTTCGATTAACGAGGTCATCACATCTTGCGGCGTGAGCTCGATTTCCAGCTTGACGAATTGGCGCTTGCAAAAGGGTACAAATTTAAATTCGGTCGTCTTGCCAATGCAACCGAGTACAAAGCCATGTGGGCCCACTTCGCCAAAATCGAGCGGTTCGAGCGAGCCGGCATAGGCGATGTGCGGCGCGATAAACTGTCCCTTGTGAATGTGTCCCAAGCCGATATAGTCGTAATCTAAGGCCAGCAATTTTTGCCTGTCAATATAACAATAGCCGTCGTCGTTAAAGACGTTGCCATGCAATAGCAGAATATTGTGACAATCACTTTTAGTCGGCGGCAGCGCCGCAAAGTCCAGTGGCGGCTTGATTTCGTTTTCAAAGACGCTGCCCGTCACCGTGCATTTTAGGGCGCTAAATTCCAAGCGCTGGTATTCTCGGCGCAGGATGTGAACATTTTCCGCCCAGTCGACATCGTCGTAAATGTGGCGATCGCTCAGCGGATCGTGGTTGCCGCTGATGATGACCACCTGGCAATCGGCAATGCGCTTAAAATTATAATTGAGATCGGCCAGTTCAGCGCTCTTGATGTACTTGCTTTCAAAGGCGTCGCCGCTGATAAATAAAAAATCGATCGATTGCGCGGCAATGTAGTCGATGACGCGATAGAGCGTCTCGATTAAATCGCGCCGCCGCTCGTCGCCCTTGCTGAGCGAAAACGACGCATTGCTGAACTTAAACCCCAAGTGTAAATCGCTGATGTGAATGAAGCGAATTGTCTGGTTGTAGTCTTTCATTTTATCCAATCTCTAAAGCTGTACGGCGCTCAATCGTTGATGACGACGTAGACGATACCGGACCAGACGCGCATAAAATCGTCGACCGAATAATGGCGGCGGACGTCGTCTTGACTGCGTGCCGCCGGATCGTTGACGATTAGAGCTGGTCCATTTTCGCCATTTGTCGCACCGGCGACGACGACTAAATGGCCCTGTGGATAGGCCTGCGGCGCACCGCGTAGCTCGTCCTGTTGCGCCGTCCTAATCGAAGCGATAATCGGCCGACCCTGCGCCAGCAAATCAAATAATTCGGCCTTGTCTTGACAAAAATAGACGAACGACTGATAGCCCTGTTCGGCCGCGTAGGCCACATTATAAGACCAGTTGCCGTAGATTTTGGCGCCGTGGTCAAATACGGCTTGGGCGACATCGGCCGGTTCTAAAGCTTCACCGTAATACTGCAATACCATACACAGTGAAGTCGGCGAACAAATTTGGCGACCGATTTCCGGCACGACCATTTGACTGCGCTGCGGAACCGTGTAGTCGATTTCCGGCACGGTCGGCGGCGCCGTATAGGTCGGCGCGACCATATTGGTCAAGTAGATGCGCTGCAACTGCGGCGATGGCGACGCCGCCTGCGCGCGCGTCAAGACGGCCTTGAAGTGAACGCCGCGCACCGTCGCCTCTGGCGCCACGATCAATTCGTCAATCCTCAATCTGGCAAAGTAATCGCTTTGGCCCCTAATGCTGGCGCTGCGATTGGCGTTGACCGCCCAGTCGCCGTAACTAAACCACATCGATTGCCCCGCTTCGCCGATCAGTCGAACGGCTAGATTGACGGCGCTATCCGCTTGAGTCAAGGCGTTAAAGCTCAACACATAGGTATCGGCGCTGGCAATGTCGTAAACCGGCGTCAGCAACGTGCCGTGCAAGCGATCGTTGGCCAATACGACGGCGCCGTCGACCAGACGTAAACCGTCTAATTGCGACTGGGCCAATGCCGCCTTTTCGATTATCAATAAATTCTTCATTGGACACCTCTATAACATCGCGCGATATTTTGACAATTCGGCCGAATTGGCCAAGACAAAGTGTTCTGGTTCAATTTCAACCCACTGCGGTGGTTCGCTTTGATAGTCGTGCATCGTCGGATCGTATACTTTGAGCACTTTTTTGGATTCGGCGACCGGATCCGGTATCGGCACGGCCGACAACAGCGCCTGCGTATAGGGATGAAGCGGCTTTTCAAACAAGCGCTCGCTATTGGCCAACTCGACTATTCGGCCCTTGTGAATGACGGCGATGCGATCGGTGATGAAGCGAACGACCGACAAATCATGGGCAATAAACAAATAGGTCAATTCCTTTTCGCGCTTGAGGCGCGATAGAATATTGAGCACTTGGGCGCGAATCGACACGTCGAGCGCCGAGATTGGCTCGTCGGCGATAATGAACTTTGGCTCCATCACCAGCACCCGTGAAATGCCAATGCGCTGGCGTTGGCCGCCAGAAAATTCGTGCGGAAAGCGCGAGGCGAATTCCGGCAGCAAGCCGACCGCCAAAAGCGCATCTCTCACTTTTTGTTGGCGCTCTTGCTCATCTTTAAACAAGTTTAAATTGTAAAGGCCCTCCGAGACGATGTAGTCGACTTTGGCGCGCTCGTTGAGCGAAGCCATCGGATCTTGAAAAATCATTTGGATGTTCTCGGTGACATAGCGGTCGGTCGCGGCGTCGATCTGGCCGCTGATTTTTTTGCCCTCGAACAAAATCTCGCCGCTGCTGGCACGGTTGATTCTGACGATGGCCCGACCGATCGTCGTTTTACCGGAACCCGATTCGCCGACTAGGCCAAATGTCTCGCCTTTATAAATATCAAAACTGACATTGTCGACGGCGCGAAAGCGCTTTTTCTTTTTGCCGAATTCGACCGACAAGTTTTTGACTTCTAACAGGCGCTCTCGATTACTCATTGGCAGTCCCTCCAAATCGTTCTTTTAGGTTTTTCAACACCGCCGGCATTTCTACCTGAGGCGCCTTTGGATGCAATAGCCAAGTGCGCGCCTTATGGGTTGGCGACACGCTGTAATAGGGCGGTCGCTCGATAAAATCGATCTTGAGCGCGCGCGGATTGCGCGGCGCAAAGGCATCGCCCTTGATTTCTTTATAGAGACTGGGCGGCGTGCCCTTAATTGAATAGAGGTCTTCTCCCTTAGTGCCGAGCTGTGGCAAAGACGACAACAAGGCCCAAGTGTAGGGGTGTTTGGCATCGTAAAAAATTTCGTGTGCCGTGCCAATTTCGACGATGTCGCCGGCGTACATTACCGCAATGCGATCGGCCACGTTGGCGACGACGCCGAGATCGTGCGTAATGTAAATGACCGTCAATTTATACTTTTGTTGCATCTCTTTTAACAGGTTCAGAATTTGGGCTTGAATCGTGACGTCGAGCGCCGTTGTCGGCTCGTCGCAAATCAAAATATTGGGATTACAGGCGACGGCGATGGCGATGACGACGCGCTGGCGCATACCGCCCGAAAACTCGTGCGGATACTGATTAAACCGCATTTCCGGCAAGGTGATGCCGACGTCTTTTAAGTATTCAATGGCCTTCACTTTAGCGGCCTCGCCCTTGATGTTTTGGTGCAATTCAATCGATTCGACGACTTGCTTGCCGATCGTCTTGAGCGGGTTTAAACTGGTCATCGGATCTTGAAATACCATGGCGATTTCCCTGCCGCGTATCTTGAGCCATTCTTTTTCGGTTTTAAATTTAGCTATATCGCGACCCTTATAGATGATTTGACCGCTTTCAATGCTGCCGTTGCTGTCCAACAAGCCCATAAAAGACTTGGTAAACACCGATTTGCCGGAACCGGACTCGCCGACGATGGCGAGGCTTTCGCCGCGGTAGAGATCGAGCGACACTTCGCGAATCGCCTTGAGCAGCTTGCCCCGCAAGTCGAATTTGACGACGACATCTTTGGCCGAGAGCACAATATTCTGTTCTGTGTAGTCAATTTTTTTCATGAGCCCTCCTATATGTGATTCTTCGGATCGGCCGCATCGGCAAAGGTGTTACCGATGACGTAGAACGAAATTGTGATAAACGACAAGACCAGCGCCGGGAAGAGCAGTTGATAGCGCAGCGACGGCACCATGATAAAGACGCGACCCTCGTTGATCAAATTGCCCAGCGACGGCATGTCAACCGGTAAGCCGATGCCAATATAGGTCAAAAACACTTCGGATCCAATCGCCAGTGGAATCGCCAACGCCAAGCGCAACATGATGACCGACACCAAATAGGGCAGCAGGTTTTTAACGATAATGCGGCTGGTCGGCGTACCCAGACAGCGCGACGCCAAATTGTATTCGCGGTCGCGAATGATAATGATTAAATTTCTGACGAAGCGCGACATTTGCGTCCAACGCGTAATCGACATCGCCAGTATGATGGTAAACAGACCCGGCTTCATAATGTAGGCAAATAGCACCAAGATAATCGTGCGCGGGATGTTGTTGATGACATTGTATATTTCAGTAATGAGGGCGTCTAGCTTGCGCACATAGCCCCACAGCGCACCGACGATAATGCCCAGTATCAGTTCGGAAAAGCCGACGACGACGCCGATAAACAGCGAAGTTCTGGTGCCCGACCAAATGCGGGCCCACAAGTCTTGGCCGATCGCATTGGTGCCAAACCAAAAGTATTTGTCTTCTATCTTGTTCAAGACATAAGGCGACATGCCGCTGCCTAAATCCTGCAAGCCAATATCTTCTAACAGTTTAACGCGCGGTGGAATATTGCGCAGCTGGCGCTTTGTCGCCTCGCTGATGTTGATGACAGTTGGCCCGTACTGATTGGGCAAGTAGGGCTGAATAATGGTAAAGGCCACTAATAGCAGCACCAAGACCATAAGGGTAAAGGCGACTTTATTCTTTAAAAACGACTGCCAAGTCGACCGCCAATAGGAGTAGTTTGAATAGCCGACCATTTCGGCTTCGCTCTCGCTGTATTCGGCAAATTCAAAGAGTTCATCGTCATACTGGCGCTCGATTTCCGTCAATATTTTTTCTTCTAATTTTTGCTTGACCATTAACGACCACTCCCCTCTTTTTGCAGTTTAATGCGCGGATCGAATAAGGCCATCAAAATATCGCCTAAGAATAGGCCGATGATGCCCACAGACGAATAAATTAACACCAGCGCCTGTACTAAAGTGTTGTCCTGCAACTGAATGGCCGACACGATTAACCCGCCCATCCCCGGTATCGAAAACAGGCTCTCGACGTAAATCGAACCGGCGATGGTAAACAGTATCGAGGACGGCAAATACTGCACCATTGGCACCAAGGCGTTGCGCATGACGTGATGATACATGATTCTGCCATTTGACAAGCCCTTGGCCTTGGCCAATTTAATGTAATCGCGATTGAGTTCGTCGACCATGTAGCGACGCATCCACATCGCATAGCCGGAGATGCTGCCGAGCGACATGGCGATGCCCGGTATCCACCAACTAGCTTGATTGTCGACGTCAAATAACAAGGGCAGCTTCAGTATACCGGTGACGTATATTTGAATGAATAAGTAGTAGATGACTGCCGGCACGGCGCTGATAAAGACGATATAGGCGGTGCCCAAGCGATCGACTAATTTGCCCTTGTGGCGGGCCATCGCAATGCCCAGCGGTATGCCGATGAGCAGCGACAAACCGAGCGCAAACAGCCCGAACCAAAGTGAATAAGGTAATTTTTGCGCAATGATCTCGGAAATTGGCACTTTCGGCCGAAAGATTTGCGACTCGCCCAAATCGCCGTGTAATAAATCGATGTAAAAATTCTTCAACTGAATGTGTAGCGGATCGCGCAAACCCATGCTCTGCAAAATCGCCTCTTGCTGCGCCTTATCTAGTTTGTCGATGCCATTTTTGCCAAAATATCCCTCTTCCGGCATCAAGCGCATCAATAAAAAGACGACGGTAATAACGATAAAGAGCGTCACTAACGATCTCAAAAGTCTTTTTATGAAATACTTTAGCATCGCTGCCTCCTCATATAGCAAAGGAGGCCGAATTAATTCGGCCCCCATTAAAACTCGCTATGCGTTATTTAAGTGCCTCATCTCTTGCTGCTTCCCATAGTGCTTTTTCATTTTCAAACTGTTCGGCATTCATCGGCTGTGCTAAAATGTGCATGCCCTTCCAGCGCTCAGTCGCTACGCCAAACGGCGAGAACGGTTGTTCAAATGGATTGAGCTTAGATGCGACGTAGCCGCCGCCACCCTTGCGATAGGGCACGACCCAAGCGTTGTCTAACAGATAGCTTTCGGCGTTGGCATACATTTCGTAGCGCTTAGCCAAATCGACTTTTTCAGCTTCGGCTTGCTCGACCATCTTTTGATAGACGGCGTGCTTGTTTTCACCGTTTTCGTCGACTTCTGTGGTCTGCTCTGGGAAGTTGTAATTGCTGTCGATAAACATTTCCGTGTAAGTGTGTGGATCGGCATAGTCCGGGCCCCAGTTGACTTCCATAAACGAATACTTGCCAGCGCGGCGCGTATTTGAAAGATAGCCAGATGGCGGGTACGGCAAAATGTAAAGGTCGATGACGTCGCTGCCAAACAGATTTTCCATCTGTTGCTCGATGACTTGAGCTTTCATGGCGTTGCTCGATTTGCCAGTGTTATAAGGCATAACGACCTTGATTGGCCATTCGATTTGATCGCCCAATTCGTCAATCGCCTTGTTCATGTATTCCTTAGCAGCCGCTTCGTCGAACTTCATGTCGTTGGCGTGCTTGTCTAATTCGCCCAAGTTGACGAAATCTTTGCCGTTGATGTTGACAAATGTCTCCGGCGTAATCGTATTGCCAATTTTATTTTCCGGCGTATACGGCTCGTCGACTGTCAAGGCGGCCAAGCGGTCGAAGCCGTGGTAGAACGCCTTGCGGAAGTTCAAGTTGTTGACGGCAATGCGCCATTGATCCGGTTCAAATGCCTCATCGTACTTCGGATCGAAGTTGAGTGCGTAGAAATAAGTGTAATAGCTAGCCGTCGCCGGACGAATTTGCTTGCGCATGCTTTCGTCGGCCATCCAAGCGTCGATTGAATCGGAGCCAACCGAAACCTGTGATACCTCGCCGCGCAAGAACAGTTCTTGTGCAACGGTGGCCGCTTCTTTATTGTACTTGTAGACAATTTTTTCGATGTGTACATTGTCTTTGTCCCAATAATTCTGATTGGCGCTTAAAACTCGCTTGTTCTGCGGTTCAAATTCAGTCATGATATAGGCGCCGTTGTAAAGCAAAGCCTCTTTGGTCGTACCAAAGGCATCGCCTTGCTCAGCTAAAAAGGCACCGTTGACCGGGAAGAACGAGACGTAAGTCAGCATCGACTCAAAATAGGGAATCGGTTCTTCTAAAGTGTATTCCAATGTGTACTTGTCAATCGCTTTAACGCCGACTTGTTCAAAATCGGTAATTTCGCCGTCGAAAAAGGCCTTGCCGTTTTTGATGACGTCATAGGCGATGTTAGCCGTTTTAGAGCCGTTTTCCGGATTGAAAGTATACTTGATGGCATCGACGAAGTCCTGAGCGACGGTTTCGGCGTAAACTTGACCATCCCAAGTGTACCAGTTGACGCCTTGGCGCAAGTTGAACGTCCAAACCAAGCCGTCATCAGAGCAGCTCCAGCTTTCAGCTAAACTGGGGATCAATTTGCCGTAGCGGTTGTAGTCGACCAAGGTGTCAACAAAGTTAGCCGCCAAGCCAAATTCTAAGGTGTCAGCCGTCACTAAATAGTTGAGCGTCTGCACTTCGTGCGCGTAGACCGTGTTGTAAACCTGTTCTTCTGAGTAGGCGATGTCTAAACTGGGCGTCTCTTCGGCCTGCGATTCGCCCGCCGTCGTTTCGCTCACTTGCTCTGTGCTCTGCGCCGTCGTCGGATCGGTGGCCGGTGTGCCGGTTTGACAAGCCGATAGCACGAGCATCATCGCTAAAACCAAAACCATTAACCTTTTCATCGTGAACCCCTTTCATATTCGTAGTCAATTTTATATAAAGCAACAATCATGCCAATCGACAAGCTCGCGTCAGCGCACATTGCAGATCGCCTGTTCAAAATTTCGGAAAAATTTGTGCGTTCATCCCGCAAATTCCGAAAAAACGGACAATGCGCTGCCGAAGTGAGAGTTGTCAGCTGGAAATATTGTAGCGCTTTATCTTTTCGTATAAGCCAGTCTTTTTTATTTTCAATATGCTCATGGCGCGCTTTTTATCGCCCGCCGTCAAATTGAGCACGGCGCTAATCGCCTCTCTTTCGACGTCGGCCAAGACGTCTTTAAGCGGCCGAATATAGTCAAACTGACCGCTTTGCCTGCTGTCATCGCGCGTGATAATGATGTCCTTTGGCGTAATATAATGGCTTTCAGACAAGTTGACGGCGCGCTCTAAGACGTTTTCCAATTCGCGAATATTGCCCGGCCAAGCGTAGTGCATCAACTCGTTAATCGCCTCGCTAGTAATTTGCTTGCGCGCCGTACCAGCGCGCTGACAAATAATTGGCAACAAGTGCTCGGTCAAGTTGTAAATGTCTTCTAGGCGCTCGCGCAAGGCCGGTAAATGAATTGGGAAGACATTGATGCGATAGTATAGGTCTTCGCGAAACTGACCATTGGTTACCGCTTCGGCCAAGTCCTTATTAGTCGCGACGATAATTCTGACGTCGACGTCGATTTCGCCACTGCCGCCGACGCGAAAGAACTTGCGTTCTTGAATGACATTGAGCAGTTTTACCTGCATCGCCAGCGGAATATCGCCAATTTCATCTAGGAATATCGTGCCGCCGTTGGCCAGTTCAAAATAGCCGGTGCGACCGCGTTTGTTAGCGCCGGTGAAAGCGCCTTTTTCATAGCCGAACAATTCGCTTTCGATCAAGGTCTCCGGAATCGAGCTGCAGTTAACTTGAATAAAGGGGCCAGCCGCCTGTTTGCCGGCGTCGTGAATCGCCCTTGCCAGCATGCTCTTGCCGGTGCCGCTTTCGCCTAAAATCAATACATTTGACTTGCTGGCGCTGGCCTTGTGCGCTAATTGCTTCAGTTCGCGCATCTTGCGGCCGCGGCCGATGATGGTTGGAAATTCCTTTTCATAACTGCACTGATTATCGAGCAACTCTGTGGCCTTTTGCAACTGCAAGACCGTTCTGCTGCGCTGCGCTTCAATTTTTTTGAGCAGCGTCATGTCGGAAAACAACAGTATCGCGCCGCGCGTGACGCCGGCGCGCTTTAACGGCACGATGCTCGCTAAGACATTTTTGCCGTTTAGATAGCCCTCGCGATTGTCAATGCCGCCAGCCTCACCCACTGCGCAAGCCAGCAGCGACTCGGTAATCGGCGTCTTTTTAAAGAATTCATAAAAGTGTCGGCCGATCACATCGATGACATTTTCGCCTTGTCGCTTGGCGTGGAACGGCAAGCCGTCCAGTATTCTATCGATTTCTTCACCCCAAGCCGAATAGCCGACCGTCTGATAGTATTTGACGCTTTTTTTGGCGCCGTCGACGACGACCAGATGACTAAAATCTTGATTGTAACTGACGCCATAAACGCTGCCTAAAACGGCGATTTGGAGGCGTTTGCTCAAGTAGTCAATCGTCACATTAAAGGGCAGCCCGGCAACTTTTTTGTCCATCGACAAGGCGTCGAGCAAAACCTTTGGGCCCTTTACTTTAATCAGCCCTTGTCCCGTGTTATCGCCGACCACGCCGGCAAAGATGACCGCCGAACCGAGGTCGATTTTCTTAATGCCAATGCCCAAGTTTTCAAAGTAGCGCTCAATGCCAAAAGTCCCCTCGTGACCGACATTGGTAATTGCCGCAATCACTATGTCGCCAGCGACCAGTTGGCCCGCCGGGTGCGCCTGTTGACAAGAGCGCTTAATGCCGACGATTTGGGCGGCGCTGTCGTTGTATTGTCTAATGCGGCCTAATCGGTCGACCAATATAACGCCTTCATTAAGGGCGCTAAAATAGTCTTCTGAAGTTAATTGTATCATTTTTCTCCACTAGGGGTTTGATCGTTTGTTACAACTATTATACACTGTTATTAACAAAAAATCACCAATTAAAATGGTTTGCGTGATACAATAATTGTAGATTGCGCCGCAGCGGCGGCTGGATTCGAGTTGTGATGAGAAAACGGGGGACGGCATGAAGACTAAATTTGACGCACTGCTAAATGACGCAAGCGGCAACTTCGCCTACTACATTGAGGATTTAACAACTGGCGAAACGCTGTCTAGACAAGCCGATTTGCGCTTCCACGCAGCCAGCATGATTAAGCTGTTTTATCTGTACGAGGCGCTGCGCCAGGTCGACGCTGGCAAGTGCACACTGGACGACCGCCATCGCCTTAAAGAAGACGATAAAGTCGGCGGCGCCGGCGCCCTAAAGCTGCTGCGCAGCGGCGTCGAACTGAGTCTTAGCGATTTGTTAAATCTAATGATTCAAGTCAGTGACAATACTGCAACCAATATGCTGTTCGATATTTTGGGAAAGGATAATATCAATGCCTCACTGCGCAATTTGGCGATTCAGAATACGCTAATCGCGCGCAAATTAATGCTGCCTGAGGCCAATTTGTACAGCTATTCGACCGCGCGTGACATCGCGACTGTACTGAAAGAATTTTATCGACCAACTAGGTTGAGCGCGGCCGGCGCCGCACTGGCGATGTCGATCCTATACGAGCAACAATTTAACGACTGCCTCAACGGCCACCTCAATTTGTGCGGTCGCTGCCACGCGCTGATAGAAAGCGCCAACATCTGCCCACAGTGCAGCTGCGACAGCGATGTCGTCGACCCCTACAATCTGCCCTTTGCCCATAAGACGGGCTCTATTCAAGGCGTCGTACACGACGGCGGCATCTTAAATCACGCCGGTCGACCGATCGTCGCCGTCTTGCTGAGCGACCAGTTGCCCGACAACCGCGTCGGCCAAGTCGTACAGCGCAACTTCGGCCGCCTAATCTATCGACACTTTTACGAATAGGCCGCCGAGCGACAACGCCATGCTAAGCTTGTTCAAGCCTCTGCCGCAGTGCCACTAAATCGTCAATTTGAGAGCGGTCGAGTTCGACCGCGCCGCCAATTTGCCGACTGTACAGTAAAATTTTGGCATAGTGTTCCACCGACTCGTGGCGAAAAAAAGCCTGCCTTAGATCTTTGCCCCAAGTGACCAAGCCGTGATTGGCCAACAACAGTGCGTTGTGTTCGGCTAAATAAGGTCTAATCGACTGAACGACTTTTGCAGTACCCGTCAAGGCGTACGGCGCCACTGGTACCTTGCCAACCGTTACGATAAATTCGCCGATAATCGGCTTGTCGAGCGGCTTGCGCGCTGCGGCAAAAGCCGTCGCCAGCGGCGGATGGGCGTGCACAACCGCGTTGACATCGCGACGCCGCCGGTAGATTTCCAAGTGCATCTTGGCTTCGGATGACGGCTTTTGACTGCCGGAGACGACATTGCCGGCCATGTCGATGACGATTAACGACGCCGCCATCATACCGCCCTTGCTGATGCCAGTGGGCGTAATCAAGATGTGGTCCTCGTCTAATTTAACTGAAATATTGCCGTCGTTGGCGACGACAAACCCCTTGTCGTAAAGGGCTTGGCCAACCTGACAAATCTGTTCTCGAATTTGCTCTTGCGCTTTCACAACAACCTCTCATTAATCAAATAATTGGGCGATAGCTTCTTTATTGGGCGATTTTATGACGCCCTTTTCAGTGATAAATGCCGTGATGTACTCCGCCGCGGTAACGTCAAAAGCCGGATTATAGGCCTTGACGCCAAGCGGTGCCGTGCGCCGACCAAAGCCGTTGCCAATTTCGTCCGGATCGCGCAACTCAATTTCGATGTCGGCACCAGTGCGCGCGGCGCGGTCAATCGTCGAAGTCGGCCCCAACACATAAAAGGGAATGCCGTATGCTCTAGCTAAAATCGCCACGCCGGAAGTGCCAATTTTATTGGCGGCGTCACCGTTGGCGGCAACCCGATCACAGCCGACCAAAACGGCGTCAATCTTACCTTCTTTCATCACCTGCGAGACCATGTTATCACAAATGACCGTCACGTCGACGCCCGCCCTGTCCAATTCGTAGGCCGTGAGGCGCGACCCCTGTAACAGCGGCCGCGTTTCGTCGGCAAACACTTTAAAATTGTAGTTCTGCTGATGGCCGACATAGATTGGCGCCAGCGCCGTGCCATAGCCAGAGGTGGCAATGCCGCCGGCGTTGCAGTGCGTCAATAGCCCCATGTTCGGTTTGAGCAGCGTCAAGCCGTGCTGGCCAATCGCTCGACCCATCGCTTGGTCCTCGCTTAAAATCAATTCGCTCTCGCGCAACAGAGCCTGTTTAATCTGACCAATCGACTGACTAGAATGTCGCTCTAAACAAGCGGTCATGCGATTGAGCGCCCAGAACAAATTGACGGCAGTCGGCCGCGACGTCGCCAAGTAGTCGCGCACGCTTTCAAATTCCGATTTAAAGCTGGCGTAATCCGTCGCCGTCGACTGATTGAGACAGACGTAGAGGCCAAAGGCGGCGGCGATGCCAATGGCCGGCGCGCCGCGCACGCGCAATTTTTTAATGGCTTCAAAGATTTCAGCCGGTTGATCGAGTTCTATAAATACTTCGCGATTGGGCAGCTCGGTCTGATCGATCAATCGCAATTTGTCTTTGTTCTCATTTAATGTCGCCGGTACAACTGTGCTTATCATAGTCTCCTCCTCTGACGGACGACTCATCGCAGAGTTCTTTCCGTCGTCTCTAAGTTCTTAAATTCTATCATGCTTTTGCCAATTTGACCAGTCGAACAGAAAGCGTTTAACGGCCGGCTGAACGGGTAGACTGATAATAATCCAATCGATAAGGAGTGTTATATGAACAATGAATTCAATCGACTATCCGCTTTTTTGGCGGACATTCGCCGCAAAACCGATTTCAAACCCAAACTGGCGCTGGTTTTGGGGTCTGGCTTAGGCGACTTCGTCGACGGCTTAGACGTCGTCTGCACAGTTGACTATCGCGATATTGACGGCTTTCCGGTTTCGACCGCACCGAGTCACGTCGGCCGCTTCGTATTCGCCTATATCGACGACGTGCCAATCGCAATTATGCAGGGACGAGTGCACTATTACGAGGGCTACGACATGCGCGACGTCGTCGCGCCAATTCGCATTTTAAAAATGCTCGGCGCCGAAATTCTATTTTTGACCAACGCCGCCGGCAGCGTCGACCTATCGTTACAGGTCGGCGACTTCATGATTATTACAGACCACATTTCCTGCCTTGTGCCATCGCCGCTGCGCGGCCCCAACATCGCCGCACTCGGGGCGCGATTTAGCGATATGACGACGGTCTACGACGTCGCCTTGCAACGGATCATAAAGGACGTCGCCGCAAGCGAACAAATTGCAGTTAAAAGCGGCGTCTACTTGCAGACGTCGGGGCCAAACTTTGAAACGCCAACTGAAATCGCCGCCTATCGCCAGTGGGGCGCCAGCGCCGTCGGCATGAGCACCGCCTGCGAGGCGATGGCCGCCAATCAGATGGGCATGCAAATTTGCGGCATCTCTTGCATTACCAATTTGGGCGCCGGCATTGGCGGCAATCCGTTGACCGCCGAAGAAGTCGCCGAAACGACCAGCCGCGTCGCCGCGCAGTTCAAGCGCTTGATTAGCGGCGCAATTAAACAGATTGGAGCTATCGCATGAAAGGACTCTACTTCGACGGCACGACGCTACACTATAAAACCGATTTAGCCGAGCCAACGGCCGATGCGACGCACAGCGTCGTCAAAATCAGTCACGCCGCAATCTGCAATACCGACAAAGAAATTTTAAAGGGTTATAAGCCGGATTTTAAGGGCGTACTCGGTCACGAATTCGTCGGGGTCGTAACTGCTTCTGAATGCGCCGATTTAATCGGTAAAACGGTTGTCGGCGAGCTCAACGAGGGCTGTGGCGACTGCATTTACTG
>PDWJ01000835.1_pt1 | contig 42408 bp, 28 predicted proteins | sample 1430881 | NCBI WGS metagenome assembly PDWJ01 (sample SAMN01162460, study PRJNA174530) | Oral metagenome, whole genome shotgun sequencing project. | biome: Marine environment; feature: Marine mammal; material: Swab sample of the gingival sulcus; isolation source: swab sample of gingival sulcus...
TCTCCCACTTCCATTGAAAAGTCATAATAAAGTTTTTCCGGATAAGTAAAGTCATGTCTGTACCATACTTTTTTTTCAATGGTGTCTTCTCTAAGATATCGAGGAAGTGTAGAACCCTCAATGATTTCATAAAATAAAGTATCATTGTGTCTAACTGTGTCTCCGGTAGAATATTCTGTTATTAAAAAATCTCCAAACTCCATTCTCATAGCTTCAACCCATAATTTGTTAGTATCTAAAAGAGGAATATATTCATGCTCTTTTTCTTGAGCTTTCAGGCTGTTTGTTGTTGCTATAAAAAATAACAACAAAAATAAAATCTTTAAATGTTGCATAATTTTAAATTTTGCGACTTAAACCGGGTGAGGGAACAGTTATGGTATATGCTTGCAAGAGTTTGCTCATAGGTGTTGCCTTTTTCCGGTTTTATGTCAAGTTTAATAATTTTATTTAATCAACTTCGCCGGACGTATTATAAATTGCCTGCCGGCTTGCAGGCGAATAAGGTACAGTCCGCTTTTAACCTCCTTTTTGCTTTTGTCTGTACCGTTCCACTTTATTTGATAATTGTCCGGTTTTTGTATCACCTATCGTCTGCCAAATATAATAAAATTTCTACAAAAAATCAGATTTTTGAAGACTTTTAGATATTTGTAGATTACTTGCTAAACACGAAGCAGTATCGAAGATAATAATTTTATTTAATCAGACTAGTCAGCTGCTGGTATGCAGTGTATTGATGTTTTTAAAAATCAATTTCCCTACACCCTCTTCTCCAAAAGGGAATTTGCTATTGCGCTTTTTGCTAAATTTTACATCTTTTGTGGTTAAGAATTACCTCCGGCAAGCATTTTTTAATAAGGTAATAAGGTTGATTTTCTTTTGGGTGTTTATTTCTACTAAGGTTTAAACCGACAATAAGGTTTTGGTTTAATTGCGAGTTGCAAGTTACTACTTGTAAATACCTTAACTTTCAATTTTCAATTCTCAATTACTTGCGTAAGGACTGCGCCGTTCAAAAAAGTTAGATTCTTGGTTTTACTTTTCCAAAAGTCTCGAAATGCGGGATAAAAATTCATAATACTTTTTATCTTTGTAAGATTAATTATAAATATGATGTTTGAATATATTAAAGGTAAAATTAGTGTAATAACGCCAACTTATATTGTTGTCGAAACCGGGAATATCGGATATTTTGTAAATATTTCTTTATATACGCATTCAAAAATTGCGGGTAAAGCGGAGTGTAAAGTTTATATTCATCAAATTATACGCGAAGATACAAATGCTTTGTATGGTTTTGCCGATAAAACCGAAAGAGAAATTTTTCGATTGCTTATAGCCGTCTCGGGAATTGGCGCAAATACGGCAAGAGTAATGCTTTCGTCTTTATCTGCCGCCGAAGTGAAAAAAGCTGTGCAAACGGAGAGTGTGGCAACTTTTCAGCGGATTAAAGGTATTGGTGCAAAAACAGCCCAACGCGTAATCATTGATTTGAAAGATAAAATTAATAAAACCGATATTGATTCCGGAGAAGAGGTGCTTATTGCAGATTCTGTTTTGGATGAAGCTTTGGCAGCATTAAATATGCTGGGCTTCCCGAAAAATAAAGCCGAAAAAGCCGTGAAACGTATTTATGCTTCCAACTCGAACATCCCGGTGGAAGAGTTGGTGAAAAATGCGCTGAAAATATTGTAGCTTGCATTAATGCGAGTTAAGACGAAACCGTTTTTTTGCCCTAAAAAGAATATAAAGTGCTCAATGTAGCTTTGGGCGGTTCCTATATGACCTTTGAAAATTATAAAAATAAACATATTAAATCTTGGGCAAAAATTATATTTTTGCCCCATAGTTTTTTCTATCCGAATTTAAAACTTGTTTAGAATATAATATTTTTTACTTATACACGTTTTTGTAAAGAAATCTTTAAATCAGCTATATAGTGAAGTCATCTTTAAAGCCTTTAATAAAGAATATTTTTATACTCGGAATATTTTTATTGTTCATTTCATTATCCGGATTTTCATACAAAGATTCCTATAAATATGGTATCCCCGGTATAAAAGACTCTATTCCCGGCGACAGTTTAATCTTCCCTTTTGATGATTATTCAAATAATCCTTTGTTGTTAAAAAAAACGCCGCCTTTATTTTTAAAAAGTCCGTCTAATATAAAATCATTTGTAAAATACGACCCCAAAACCGGAAAATTCGTGTTTTATGATAAGATAGGCAATATTAATTATCGAAACCCTTATTATATGTCTTTCGATGATTATTTGTATTATAGCAATAAACAAGATGTGCATGACTATTGGATGGAGCGTTCGGCTTTGGAAAATATTAAAGGTGAAAACAGCTTGGTAGATCGATTGGTTAATAAAAATTTAGTGGTTCCGATTCAAGGCTTTGATAAAATTTTCGGAACAAACACCATTAATATAAAGCCGCAAGGAACGGCAGAATTGGTTTTCGGTTTAAAAATAAATGAAACGGATAATAAGGCTTTAACGGAAGACCTGCGAAAAAATGTCAATTTTGATTTTGACATGAATATAAAAATGGGTGTTGCCGGACAAATCGGCGATAAAATGAAATTGGGGATAAATATTGATTCTGATGCGACTTTTGAGTTTGAAAACAGTGCCAAATTGACTTATGAGGGCAAAGAAGACGAGATTATTCAGAAAATAGAAGCCGGAACCGTAACAATGCCCCTTTCCGGTTCACTGATTACCGGCAGCCATAATTTGCGCGGGATTAAATCCGAGTTGAAATTTGGAAATTTATTGGTTAGTTCCGTTATTTCACAACAAAAAGGAGAAAGCAAAACCGTAGAAGTGCGAGGCGGAGCAACAACTACGCCTTTTGAGATTATGGCTGATGATTACGATGCAAACAGACACTATTTTATTTCGCATTATTTTAGAGACCGCTATAATGACGCATTAAAAGATTTGCCGGTAGTGCGTTCCAATATACGCATTCGGAAGATTGAAGTATGGGTAACCAACAGAAGCGGAAATTTTGAAAATTCTCGAAATTTGATAGCATTTACCGATTTGGGCGAAAATGCAGAGCATATATATGCTTCGGATATTTTTGTTCCGAGCACATTAACTATTCCCGATAATGAAACAAACAACTTGTATTCTACAATGATTAACCTGCCCGGCTTAAGGGATGTTTCAAATGTCAGTACTCTTTTGTCCGCTTTCACAAATTTTGAATCCGGCGATGATTATGAAAAAGTGCAAAACGCTCGATTGCTTTCGCAAAACGAATATAGTTTTAATGCAACTTTGGGTTATATTTCTTTAAACTCTCAATTGAATAATGATGAAGTATTGGCGGTAGCATACGAATATGAAAACACGGCTGACGGAAAAACCTATACCGTAGGAGAGTTTTCAAACAGAGAGCCGGTTGCACCCGATGCACTTTTTCTAAAATTGTTAAAACCAACGACTTTATCAACGGAAAATCCTACTTGGGATTTGATGATGAAAAACGTATATGCCTTTAATGCTTTTCAGGTAAACAATCAAGATTTCAAGCTTGAAGTAATGTATCGAAACGATAAAACCGGCTCTTCCATAAATTATTTGCCCGCCGGAGATATACAAGGCGAAATTTTGCTGAAAGTAATGGGCTTGGATAATTTGAACAAAAACAATGAGCCGGGTGCCGACGGTTTTTTTGATTTTATAAACAATGTTACCATTAATGCCTCCAACGGAAAAATATATTTTCCCGTAACCGAACCTTTCGGCTCTTATTTGAAAGAAAAAATTACCGGCGGAAGTTCCGACCCGGAAATCAATCGAATTGCCGAGCAATATATTTTTACCGAGCTGTATGACGAAACCCAAAGTCAGGCAAGACAAAATGCCGAAAAGAACAAATTCTTTTTGAAAGGAGAATATCGTTCGGCAGGAGGTTCCGAAATAAATTTGAATGCCATGAACATTCCCGACGGTTCCGTTACGGTTACCGCAGGAGGGGCGATTCTTGTTGAAAATACCGACTATACGGTCGATTATAATTTAGGACGTGTTACCATTATTAATCAAAGTTTGCTCGAGTCCGGAACTCCCATAAAAATATCTCTTGAAAGCAACTCTATGTTTGATACCGGAACAAAGTCCATGATTGGAACACATCTTGACTATCGCGTTTCGGATAATTTTAATATCGGAGCAACCATTATGCACCTGCATCAAAAACCGCAGACCATTAAAGTTAATATCGGCGATATTCCCGTATCAAACACAATTTGGGGTGCAGATATTAATTTTAATCGAGAAGTGCCTTTCTTAACAAAATTTGTCGATAAATTTATTCCCTTTGTAAAAACCAAAGCGAAGTCAAATATAGATTTTTCGGGCGAGTTTGCCCAATTAATTCCGGGGCATCCGAAAGTTATCGGCGATAACGGACTTGCAAATATCGATGACTTCGAGGGAGCAAAAGTTACCATTGATTTAAAATCGCCCGGACGCTGGAAAATTGCCAGTGTTCCGCAAGGACAACCGGATTTGTTCCCGGAAACAGATTCGCTGAACTCGCTAAGCTATGGATATAACAGGGCAAAATTAGCATGGTATAATGTAAATAGAGACCTTTTAAGGTCTTCGGGAGGTTTAAATTATCTTTCCAACGAAGACTTCTCGGATCACCGAGTGCGAGAAATTCCCGAACAAGAAATTTTTCCCAACAGAGACCCCGAACATGATGTTCCTCAAACTATGTTTGTTTTAAACTTGGCATATTACCCCAACGAAAAAGGTCCTTACAACTATGACACGCCCGACGGGCTTCCCGGAATATCAGCCGGAATAGACCAATACGGAAACTTAAACAACCCTCAAAGTAGGTGGGGCGGAATTTTTCAATCGCTGACAACCAATGATTTTGAAGAAGCAAACATTGAGTTTATTGAATTTTGGATGTTAGACCCTTTCATTGAAGATTCTTTGCAAAACGGCGGTGATATTTATTTTAACCTCGGAAATGTTTCGGAAGATATTTTGCGCGATTCCCGACAAACTTTCGAGAACGGATTACCCGTTTCCGAAACTGTTATAAATGTTGATACTACGGTGTGGGGACGTGTGCCCATATTGCCGCGTATAACCGATGCGTTTGCCAATGAGCCTGCCAATGCCCGTAGATTTCAAGACGTGGGGCTGGACGGTTTGTCCGATTCCGACGAGCAATCATTCTTTGATAATTATTTAGCCTCTATTGCCGCTGCCTACGGAACCGGTTCTCGGGCTTATCAAAATGCTTCGGCCGACCCCTCGAATGATAACTACCGTTTTTTCAGAGACCCTTATTATGACCAAAACAAAACCGGTATTCTGGACAGATATAAAGACTTTAACAATGCCGAAGGAAACTCTTATTCCGAAGGTGATTTGGTATCGGCAACCGAGTTGCGCCCCGACATGGAAGATATAAACAGAGATTATACTTTAAATGAAAATGAAGCATACTTTCAATATAAAGTACATCTTTCGCCCGGCGATATGCAAATCGGACAAAATTACATTACCGACATAAGGAAAGCCAATGTTAAACTTAGAGATGAAACAGAAGAAACCGTTAAATGGTATCATTTTAAGGTTCCTTTGGCGGATTATCAAAAGAAAATAGGAAATATCGAAGACTTTAAGTCCATTCGTTTTATTCGTCTTTTTATGAAAGATTGGGAAGAAAGCATTGTGTTGCGTTTTGCCGAAATGGATCTTGTTCGAGGCGATTGGCGAAAATATAAATTTTCAATGTTGGAAGGAACCGAAGGTTCCGGCACGCCGGAATATACCGATGCGCAGTTAGACATAAACACCGTGAATGTTGAAGAAAATTCATCGCGTCAGCCCGTAAACTATATTCTCCCGCCCGGTCTTACACGAGAAATATCTCCGGCAAATACCTATGTGCAACAACTAAATGAACAAGCAATTTCCTTGAAAGTGCTGAATTTAAGTGACGGAGATGCACGAGCCGCTTACAAAAATGCAAGTATCGATGTAAGGCAATACAAAAAATTTCAAATGTTCGTACATGCCGAAGCCATTGAAGGCGAAATTTTAAATGATGATGATTTATGCGTATTTATTCGTATGGGCTCCGACTATAAGGAGAATTATTATGAATACGAAATACCTTTGAAATTAACCGAACCGGGATATTATGACGGCAGCTTGGACAATCCGGACAGGGAAGCGGTATGGCGACCGGAAAATATGTTTGATGTTGAATTTGAAGTTTTTCAAGCATTAAAACAAGAACGAAACAATAAAATAAGAGAAGGCGGCGGTATAACGATAACTTCGGAATATTCCAATTATATTGATGATACCGGCAGACGAATAAGTATTACCGGAACCCCGAATTTAAGTAATATAAGAACCATAATGATCGGAATTAGAAATCGCAAAAGCGATAATAATTTCCTTCCTGATGACGGTTTGCCCAAGTCGGTTGAAGTATGGTTGAATGAGTTAAGACTCTCCGGCTTCAATGAGAAAGGCGGTTGGGCCACACGCGGACGTGTGCAAGCAAATCTTGCCGATTTTTCTACGCTTGCGCTGTCAACCGAATACAGTACGCCCGGCTTTGGCGGCATTGAGCAATCTGTTGACCAAAGACAACAATCTACCGATTTTAATTATGATTTTTCCGCAACTACCGAATTAGGCACATTCTTCCCTAAAAAATACGGTGTTCGAATACCCTTATACTTTGGCTATTCAGAGTCTAAAAGTAATCCGGAATACGATCCCTTAAATCCGGATATAAAGATGAAAACGGTTTTGCGAAATTTAACGCAAAAAGAACGCAACGATTATCTGAAAATAAGTCAAGACTATGTCAGAAGAAAATCAATTAACCTGACAAATATAAGAATAGCCGGCAATAAAGATAAAAAGCGAAAAGACAAAAGGAAAAAGAATAAGGGCAAGGAAAAAGACAAAGACGATAAAAATAAGAAAGGAAAAAGCTCTAAGAGGAATAAAAGCCGCAGTAATATTACGCCTATTTGGGCTATATCAAACTGGACGGCAAGCTACGGATATAATGAAGTGCTGAGTCGAAATATTAATACCGACCACAATTTATTAAAAATACATACCGGCGCAATTGCTTATAATTATAATATCACGCCTAAGAACATAAAACCTTTTGCAAAAGTTAAATTGTTCCGACACAAAGCTTTTAGAATCATTAAGGAATTTAATTTTTATTATATGCCTTCTATGATTGCTTTCCGAACCGACATGCGAAAATCGTACAATGAAATATTGTTGCGAAATATTGAAAATGCCGGTGTGATTATTGACGAAACTTATGATAAACAATTTGTGTGGAACAGAAATTATGATGTTAAATATAATTTATCCCGCAATTTAAAATTCATATACAGTGCCAACAATCAGGCATGGATTGGCGAGCCGGAAGGAAAAATCGACAAATCGGACGAGCAAAAATGGAAAGACTATAAAAACAGCGTGTTGGACAGTGTTATGCAATTCGGCAGAACAACCGATTTTCATCAAAAATTGGGGGCTACATGGAATGTGCCGATTAATCAACTGCCTTTGCTCGGTTGGTTGAATGTGAATGCCCGATACGATGCCGACTATTATTGGTCGATAGGTCCTGCCACGGCTGACACAGCCATAAATTTGGGAAATACCATAAGAAATAACCAAAAAATACAGCTGACGGCACAAGCAAATCTAAGCAGATTATATAATAAAGTGAAGTTTCTGAAAGAGGTTGATAATAAGTTTAGACGAGGGGCAAATAAAAAAGTCAAAAAGTTTAAAGATGTTAAATACACAAAAACAAATTTGAAACTGAAAAAAGATAAACCGCGCAGTGTTACGCATAACCTCAAAACCGAAAACATTAAAGTAAAAGCTTATGATGATAAGGGGAAAGAAATTAAGGGAAGAACAGAAATAATCAATGAAAATAAGATTAAGTTTTATGCGAAAAAAGCGGTAAAGGATGCAAAAATAGAAATTAGCGGAAAAAAAGAAGTGAAAGAAAATGTTTTCAGAGTGCTTGCCGATTATACCGTGTATGCACTGATGTCGGTCAGGAATGTTTCTTTAACCTATACATCCAATAACGGAAATGTTGTTCCGGGCTACACGCGAAAGTCAAACTATCTCGGATTTGAAACATTGAGTTTTAACAAAAACTCGGTTAATGCACCCGGCTGGAAGTTTATTCTGGGCATCCCCGACGACAATTTTGCGCATACAGCTGCTGTTAACGGTTGGCTCTCCGGCGATAGTCTGTTGAATACGCCTATGAGCACAAATAATGACGAAAATTATAATTTCCGAGCAACTTTAAAACCGATAAAAGGTTTGCGTATTGATGTAACGGCAGACCGAAGAGAAAGCCATGATTACAGGTCTTTCTGGATTAGTGACGGATACGGAAACATCGGGGCGACAAACCAATCTGAAACCGGTTCTTTCTCCATGAGTTTCCTGACCTTAAAAACAGCTTTCGATACGCATATCGATACCGATACTACGATATTTAATTCGGATATTTATAATAAATTCCTCAATAACAGACTTATAATTGCCAACAGGCTGGCTGATGAAAGAGAAAATTCGGGCATCCCTTATGACAGAACGCTTTTGAATAACGATACCTTGTCGGCAAATAGCTATGTAAATCAATTTCCTTACGGCTATAGCCCGACTTCTGCCGATGTGATGATCCCGGCATTTTTGTCTGCTTATTCCGGTTTTGACGTGAATAAAACCACTTTAAAACTGATGTCTCTTATCCCGCTGCCGAATTGGCGTTTGAAATATGACGGCTTAACCTATTATAATGTCATTAAGAAATATTTTAAACGCATAACCATAAATCACGGATATCGTTCGTCTTACTCGGTTGCTTCTTTTGAGTCTAACTCGGCATTTGTGGAATACGAAAGTTCCGGCTTATCCGAAATACAAGATGAGTTAAGCAATACATATTACGTTTCCGAATTTTTATTAAATGCAGTTACTATTGACGAAAAGTTTATGCCTTTGGCTGGAATTGACATGCAATGGAAAAACGATATGTCAACCAAACTTGAATACAAGCAATCGCGTATGCTGACACTAAGTTTCAACAATAATACCTTAACCGAATTAATCCGAAAAGAATATGTATTGGGATTTGGTTATAAAGTACCCGATTTGGAACTCCCGATTAAAATTCAAGGAAACCAAAGAGTGTTTAAAAGTGATTTGAACTTCCGCCTCGACTTTACTTATAGCGATAATTATGCTTTAATCCGAAGAATTAACGAAGGCGATAATCAACTTTCGCAAGGAATGAAAAATCTTTCTTTTAAACTGAGTACCGATTATAATTTGGATAAAGTTACGCTGCGAATTTTCTATGACAGAGTAATAAACACGCCTCGAGTTTCCTCTTCATTTAAAACAACTAATACGCATGTCGGGTTCAGTTTGCGCTTTAATTTGGCAAATATTTAAGCCGCATTTCGATAATTTTTAAAAACTGTAGGAAGCCGGAAAGTCCCAAGACGGTTGTTGTACATAGCAAAATTTATGTGCTTTCGCAGGAAGCGATAAGATACCACCCCCAAAAGAGTATTAAAAAAACAGGCTGCCCGATTGTTTCGGGCAGCCTGTTTTTGTGCAATTTCCGGAGACAGATGCTAAATGCGTTATCTTTGTTGAGATATGCCTGCCGGTTTAGTCAATAATTAAATTTGTTGCCGTATCCGGAAACACAATATGCGGTTTAAATTTTTTGGCTTCTTCAAAATCCATTTGTGCGTATGAAAAAATGATGACGATGTCGCCCGGCATCACTCTGCGTGCGGCAGCGCCGTTCAGCTCTATTTTTCCGGAGTTGCGCTCACCTTTAATAACATAGGTTTCGATTCTTTCGCCGTTGTTATTATTCACGATTTGCACTTTTTCGCCTTCAATAAGATTGGCTGCTTCCATCAAGTGTTCGTCAATGGTAATGCTGCCGACATAATTTAAGTCCGCACCGGTAACGGTAACTCTGTGTATTTTAGATTTTAAGACTTCTATTGTCATTTAAAAGAATTTTGTGCAAATAAAATAAATAATATTTATATAGTAGGGATATTACATATTTTTTTTACATTTCTTATTTTTAGTCTAAAAGAATTTCTAAAATTTGTATGGCTGCTTTTGCAACGGATGTTCCCGGACCGAAAATTCCCACTACGCCGGCTTCATATAAGAAGTCATAATCCTGATGCGGAATAACCCCGCCGACAATAACCATAATATCTTCTCTTCCGAGTTTTTTCAATTCTGCAATAACTTGGGGAACAAGCGTTTTATGTCCGGCGGCCAAACTTGAAACACCCAAAATGTGCACGTCGTTTTCAACGGCTTGTTTGGCTGCTTCGGCAGGGGTTTGGAACAAAGGTCCTATATCCACGTCAAAACCGATGTCGGCATATCCGGTTGATACTACTTTTGCCCCTCTGTCGTGTCCGTCTTGTCCCATTTTGGCAATCATAATTCTGGGGCGTCTGCCTTCTTGTTCGGCAAATTGGTTGGCAAGTTCTTGCGCTTTCTCAAAATACATGTCGTTTTTACTTTCAGATGAGTATACGCCTGATATTGAGCGAATAACAGCTTTGTATCTGCCGGCAACTTTTTCGATTGCATCGGATATTTCGCCGAGGGTTGCTCTTTTTTGTGCTGCGATAACCGAAAGTTCCAACAAGTTTCCTTTGCCTGTTTTCATACTCTCCGTAATGGCGTCGAGAGCGGGCTGCACCTCTGCATTATTCCTTTCGGCTTTTAGCTTTTTCAAGCGTTCGATTTGCGATAATCGTACGGCGGTATTATCCACTTCCAAAATGTCAATGGGGTCTTCTTTTTCCAATTTGTATTTGTTTACGCCGACGATGGTATCTTTTTCACTGTCAATTCGGGCTTGTTTTCTGGCGGCAGCTTCTTCAATTCGCATTTTGGGTATGCCGGTTTCAATGGCTTTTGCCATGCCGCCGAGTTCTTCCACTTCTTGGAGAAGTTTCCATGCTTTGTGTGCAATTTCGTGTGTCAGCTTTTCAACATAATACGAACCTGCCCACGGGTCAACGGATTTGGTTATTCCGGTTTCTTCTTGCAGGAATATTTGCGTGTTTCGGGCAATTCTTGCCGAGAAATCGGTTGGCAGTGCAATGGCTTCGTCCAGCGCATTGGTGTGCAAAGATTGGGTGTGTCCCAAACCGGCAGCCATTGCCTCTATGCAGGTGCGTGTAACATTATTAAAGGGGTCTTGCTCCGTAAGGCTCCACCCGGAGGTTTGGCTGTGTGTTCTTAAAGCCATGGACTTCGGGTTTTTGGGGTTAAATTGTTTTACGATTTTTGCCCACAGCATACGAGCGGCACGCATTTTTGCTATTTCCGTAAAATGGTTCATGCCAATTGCCCAGAAGAAAGACAGTCGCGGAGCAAAGCTGTCGATGTTCATGCCGGCATTTACTCCCGTGCGGAGGTATTCCAATCCGTCCGCCAATGTATATGCCAGCTCAATATCTGCGGTAGCTCCCGCTTCTTGCATGTGGTAGCCGGAAATACTGATGGAGTTAAACTTCGGCATTTTTTGCGATGTATATTCAAAAATATCGGCAATAATTCGCATGGACGGTGCCGGCGGATAAATATAAGTGTTCCGCACCATAAATTCTTTGAGGATGTCGTTTTGAATGGTTCCGGAAAGTTCTTCGAGTTTTGCGCCTTGTTCCAAACCCGCTACAATATAGAATGCCAAAACCGGTAATACGGCTCCGTTCATGGTCATCGAAACAGACATTTTGTTCAAGGGAATTTGGTCAAACAAGATGTTCATGTCCAAGATGCTGTCAATGGCAACACCCGCTTTCCCTACATCGCCAACCACGCGTTCGTGGTCTGAGTCGTATCCTCTGTGCGTTGCCAAGTCAAAGGCTACGGAAAGTCCTTTTTGCCCGGCTGCCAAGTTTCTGCGGTAAAAAGCATTTGATTCTTCGGCGGTGGAGAAGCCGGCATATTGCCGAACCGTCCACGGTCTCATCACATACATTGTAGAGTAGGGACCCCTTAAAAAAGGCGGTAAACCTGCCGCATAATGTAAATGTTCCATTCCTTTTAAATCTTTTTTTGTATAAAAAGATTTTAATTCGATTTGCTCCGGCGTAATAAATTTTCCTGTTTTTTCGATTAAATTCGAATGGGCTGTTGTGCCGGATTTTATGTTTATGTTTTTGAAATCAGGTCGCATATTATTTGATTTTCAATAGTTCGTTAAATTTATGGAGTGCATCAAGAACATTTACTTTTACATGAATGAAATGTTCTATTCCCTTTTCTTTAAGTTGTTCTATATCGTTTTTCGGATAGCCGGCAACTACAATCGTTGCTTTTCCTTCGAGTTGCTTGCCGATTGTTTCTACCATTCCGACATATTCGTCATCGGCACTGCAAAGAACCACAATGTCGGCATTTTTTTCAAGTGCTTCTTTCACTCCTTCGTTCACATCGGCAAAACCGTTGTTGTCGATTATGTTGTATCCGGCACAAGCAAAAAATCCGGTTGAGAAGCCGGCACGTGCTTTTCGCATGGTAATATTTCCGTAGGTAAGTAAAAATACCGTGGGGCGTTTGCCCGATTTTTCAACTTGTATTCTCAGTTTTTCAAATTCTTTTGCACCGCGATACATTTTTATCGGCTCCACTTCCGAATCGGAAACTTCAGCCAAAGACCAGTTCATTATATTGATGTCCGCATCTTTGTTGAGTGTTTCGTTAAAATCCGGATATTGATTTGTTCCGAGCAGTATTTCACGACGTTGCGCAATATATAAATCTCGTTTATTCGCAGTTTCTTTTATGATATCTTGAATGAAATTTTCTTGTAAGGCTTTATTATATCCGCCTTTTTCTTCAATTTCCAAAAACAGTTGCCATGTTTTTTCGGCAATATCGTTTGTCAGATTTTCGATATAATACGAACCGCCTGCGGGGTCTGCAAATTTATCAAAACCGGATTCTTCTTTTAGAATAATTCCGGTATTTCTTGCAATTCGTTCCGAGAAAGCATCCGGCTTTTTGTAGGGGGCATCAAAGGTGTTTACGTTTATTTCATCGGTGCCTCCCAATACGGCAGACATGGCTTCGCTTGTGTTACGAAGTTGGTTTACATAGGGGTCGTAAACGGTTTTGTTAAACGAACCGGTTACCGAATGAATAAATGTTTTGCCGGAATTTTTGTCTTTTGTCCATGTTTCGCAAATTTTTGCCCACAGCATACGAAATGCTCTGAGTTTTGCAATTTCAATGAAATAGTATGAACCAATGCCGAAAGTAAACATCATTTTCGGCAATAATTTTTTTATGTCTATGCCCGCATTTTCGGCTTCAACCAAATGCTCGTTTGCCGATGCCAAAGAAAAAGCCAATTCTTGTGTTGACATAGCCCCTGCATTTGAGAAAAAGGAGCCGTTTATGTTAATGATTTTTATGTGCGGAAACTTGTCGGCAACAAGGTCGTACATTTTTTTCAAGGTGTCGAAATCGGCAGGCAAATTTTTAGGGTTATAGTGATCTCCGGTTATTGTTTTGTAGCCGAAAGAATCAAAGCCGACACTTCCTTTTATTTTCTGCAAATCAAAATTGTTTTTTTCGCAGAAAGCAATAAAAAATTGCAAAATCTTTAAGGATATTTTTCCGGAAATAAAATTAAAAGCGATTTTTTCCGGATTGGTATTTTGCAACAAAGTGTCAAAGTCTTTTTGCGTAATATCTTCTTTGTGGCAGATAAATAAGCCTATACTCGTAACCCCTTTTGCTGCGGCATCAATAATTTTTAAATTCGTTTGGGCATAGTTGTCGGTAAAGAAATCTTGCCTGATATTAAAATCGTTGGTTTCCGTTTTTGTGCCTCTGACATAAGGAAACTCGCCGGGATTTGCTTGTAAGTATTCTAAACCTTCAAGGTCTTTTTCTCTGTAATAGGGCTTTATTCTAATACCGTCAAGTGTTTTGGTAACAAGTTTCTTTTCATAATCTGCACCTTTTAAATCTTGCAATATTTTTTCTTCCCATTGTTCGGTCGAAACCGGTTTAAAATCGTTAAAAAGTTGCTTTTCGGACATAAGTATTAATTTTTTTACAAATGTATATCTTTAAGTTCTAATATTTATGATTTTAGTCAATAAATCTTTTTTTAAACATATTTATTGAGACTAAAACCAAAAATCTCTGCAAAGGTAATCTTTTTTCGGACTTGTTCAATTATAGTCTGTATTATTAGCCGAGTTAAAGCATATCCTTTGATCCGGTGAATGAGCCTTGTCAAACAAAGTGTTTTATTTTGAGGTAGATACTGACCGGAATAGAACTACTTGGTGACCACGAAGTAGCATCGAAGATAATAATTCGGGTTAAAGTTTCCAAAAAATCAATCTCCCTGCACTCTCTTTTCCAAGAGGGAATTTGCCGGTTGCTCGATACTGCCCCAAAACCTTTAATTTTTATCTTTTAATTTTCTTCCGACTTCGGTCTTCCGGCTTTTGTAAAAGTCTCGAAATGCGGTTTAATGCTTTTTATCTTTGATATCCCATTTTAGCCCCAGAACGGTAATATCATCTATTTGCATCTCATCTTTTGCCCAACCGGTTAGTTCTTTTTGCAAAATATCTTTTTGCACCTCTATTTTTTTTGTCGAAATAATCTTTAAAAGTTCTTTAAACCTTTTTTTAGAGTATTTTCGCCCTTCCGGATTAATTTGGTCGGGGAACCCGTCCGAAAAAAGGTAAATAGTGTCGTCTTGGACTAATTTAATTTGATTGTTCTCAAATGGTTTTTCTTGCAAGAAATAACCAATTGGATTTCTTGTTGCGGGAAGTTCTGTCAAGGCACCATTTCTAATCAAGACCATAGGGTTGTAGGCTCCGGCAAAAGTTAGCCTGTTGTTTTTTGTGTTAATGCTGCACAATGCCAAATTTATTCCCAGCAAATTGTCTTTTCCGAACTGATAAGTTGTTCGTTTAAAAATGACTCTTAACTCTTCTAAAACTGTTTTCGGGTCAACAACTTTATTGTGCTGAATTATCCCGTGTAAACCGGTTAGCCCTATCATTGAAATGAAAGCTCCGGATACACCGTGCCCGGTACAATCTGCAACGGCAAATAAAATATTGTCGCCAATATGGTTTACATAATAAAAATCTCCGCCGACAATATCTTTCGGCTTAAAAAGCAAGAAATAGTTTTCAAGTACATTATTTACAATATCATCTTTGGGAATTAATCCTTTTTGTATTCTTTGCGCATAACTTAGGTTTTTTCGAATGTCTTCGTAAGATTTCTCTATAATTCGTTTACTTTCAACCAATGCCTGCTCCGCCTTAACTCTTTTTGTTACATCTTGAAATACCCCGAAGACTGTTCTTGCCATGTTATTTTCGTCTCGGATAATTTGGGCAACGAGGTCAACTGTAATCGGTTTTTTGTTTTTAAAAGCCTTAAAACGCACATTTAATTTGTTTTTATTTTGGTTCACGGCTTTATTCAAACTTGCTTTAAGCTTTTCCGCTTCATCGGGAGGCATTACTTTAAGGAATATGTCGTCTTTTCCCCAATATTCTTCATTTTTTTCCAAATCGAATATTTTATAGGCTGTGTCAGACCAGTATGTTTTATTCTGTAAAATTCGCCACTCCCATGTTCCGATATTGGCAGCACTTTCCGCCAATTTATATCTGGTTTCGCTTTCTTTTACTTTATTTTCGGCTCTTTTCTTTTCCGTAATGTCCATGAAAACACCGATAGAGCCTATGGTTTTTTTATCGGAATTTATATAAGGAGTTACCGATACCAAAAGATGTCGAAATTCTCCCGAAGATTGTATGATTTTTAACTCGTATGTTTCTTTTTCCCCGGGTTTCATTTGGCTGTTTTTTAATTGTACCTTTTTATAGGCACTGTAGGACAAAAAAGCATGCAAAGATTTTCCGATTAGTTCGCCCGGTTTAACACCCAATATTTTTTCTGCTACAGGATTTGCAAAAGTAAACTTATCATTAACATCCACAATAGTTACTCCTTCCGATTGGTTTTCAACCAATGTTCTGAACTTTCTTTCGCTTTGAGCAAAAGCTTTCTCAGCTCTAATTCTTTTTGAAATATCACGAGCAGAAAGAAGTATTCGCGGTTCATTATGTTCTTGAATAAGCCGTCCGTTAATTTCTATCGGTATTAGGATATTTTCTTTTCGGCTTACAAAAGACCGAAAGTTTCCGGTTTTTCCTTTTTTTATAATTCGCTTTATATGCTTATTTAGATTTTCATACTCACTTTCGGGAATAAGATCCTTAAAATTACATCCGATGGTTCCGGAGCACGCAAAACCAAAGACTTCTTCGAGTTTTTTGTTTACAAATAATATTTTTCCGTCAAGATCCAACAAAAAGATAATATCTACAATGGATTCTAATACAAGCTCATATTTTGCTTTACGATCTTTCAGCTCTTGATGCATCCTGTCAATATATTCGTTTTTTTCTATTTCGGATGTTATATCCCGCACAACCGCAATTCTTCCGATGACCTCGCCGGTTTCCGAAAAATCCGGAGACCCATAGATTTGTAATGTCCTTTTTTTGCCTTTCAGCTCTACCCTTATGTTGTATTGCCCTTCTTTTCCTTCTTTCCGTCTTTCTAACTCAGAGTCGACAAAACGTTTGTCTTCTGCGGAAAGAAAAGCGGATATGTCAAGTCCGATTGCATCTTTTTTCTTAATGCCAAAATACTTAAATATCCGCGTATTGCCGAAAGTAACTTTATCATTCAAATCGACAATAAGAATAGACGCATCCTGATTTTCAATGATTGAATGCAGCCGTTGTTCTTTATGTTTTAACTGCTTTGTAGTGTTATGAAGTGCTTTTGTACGTTCTTGTACCTTTTTTTCCAATTCTTTGTTCAAAACATTTAACTCCAAGGATAGTTCTTCGGTTTTTACATAGGCACCGACAAAGCGCTTTGAAAGCATATATGCCTGCAAAAAGATAAATATAAATAATCCGTAAGGTATGAGCATTATGGATTGAATTATATTATCAAAGTATAAGGAATCATTTATAAATGTGGCAGAGATAATCATAAATCCGGTAAATAGAATCCAAGCGCCATCCTCTTTTTGAATAATTGCTTTGACAAAAATAATTAATATATAGATAACCAATAAAAGTGTCAGCACTTGAAATGAAATAAGCATCTTGGAGAAAACATAAACGGAACTTGCAAAAAGTATAAGCATATATGCTCCGATTAAGCCTATTGTAGAATATAATATCGGCTTATAAAACAATTTCTTGTATAAAAAGTATATAAATAAAAAGAAACAAAGAACTCCTGAGTAGAAAGTCAGATACTCCAAGTGCATTCTAAGCTCCCAGCTTAAATTCGGAAAGATGTTTAAGATATACAGGTCTCCCGTAAGTAGCACACGAGCAGCTATGATTAAAGATAATAAACCGAAAAAAAGTTCAGGAATATTTCTTTTTCTTAACAGAAATAGACCCAAATGATACAAGCCCATTATCACAAAAGCTCCGATTAGGAACAAACTAATTCCGGTAGTCTGAGTTTTTTCTCTTTTTATGTTCGCTTCTGTTCCAATTTTTATTTCTCTTGTAATACCGCCTTTTCCGTAATAAAAATTTGCTACTTGAATAATTAGCTCGGTGGTATCGGATTTTGGTGTGAAAAAAATGCTCTGTGGTTTTGCTTCCGGCTCGGAAGTTTCTTTGCTTGCAGCTACTTTTCCCAATTCGGCAAGTTTTTTTCCGTCAATAAATATTAAAGATGCGGACGAAATGGCTCGTGAAGTTATTCCTATTTTTTGAGACTTGCAATGATGTATTATTTGTAAACGATAAGTTGCATAGCCCAAAGCTTTCATTCGGTCTTTGCTGTTGGTCTGATTATTCCAAGCATCGGGAACTAAAATATATTGGCGGTCTGCTTGTTTTGTGCCGAAACTAAAATCAGACGGTGCTAAAAGTTTATTAGGATAAAACTCCCATTGACCATAAAGACTAATATTTTTTTTATTCAGCGTTCCTTGCTTGATATAGGCAACACCTTTGTCAATGTTTAAGCCTTTTGTTTGAGAGTATGCAAAGGAAAAATAAAAAAACACAGATAAAATAAGAATGGTATATTTTTTTATCCGTCTCTTCATATTTATGCTATATAATATATTAATAATAAATTCAAAAGTAAATCATTATCTTTAAATACTAAAATTTTTATCGCCACATTAAGACAGGTGTACTTTTATAAGAGGTCTCGACAAGCTTATAAAATGTTGATGAGGAGAAAGTTTTAAATAAATTAAATGAAGTTTTGCAACCGGTTTAATTTTAAATCTTTTTTTAATAATTAAATATTTCGGCAAAGGCATTTTTATTATTTTTGCCGCTGCTATGGCAAAACTTAAAACAGTATATATTTGTAATAATTGCGGAAACAAAGCGGCAAAATGGGTCGGGAAATGTTCTGCTTGCGGCGAATGGAACACCTTTGAAGAAGAAATAGAACAAAAAACGACTTCCGGTTCATATAAACCCGTAAAAAAAACGCTTTCCAAACCCAAGCTGATAAAAGATATTGTTTCCGAAAAAGAGCAGCGCATAGACACCTTAAATAATGAGTTTAACCGCGTTTTGGGCGGCGGGTTGGTTGTCGGTTCCATTGTTTTAATTGGCGGAGAACCCGGAATAGGCAAATCAACTCTTGCCTTACAAATTGCCACTTGCTTACAAAATCATAAAACCCTCTATGTTTCCGGCGAAGAAAGCCTGCAACAAATAAAATTACGTGCCGAGCGTATTTCTTCGGCATACAATAATTGCTATATTTTAGCGGAAACCGCCATGGAGAATATTCTCCGGCATTCTGAAGAATTAGACCCGGACCTTATCGTAATCGATTCGGTGCAAACCGTGCACACCGAAAAAAGCGATTCTTCGCCCGGCAGCATTTCTCAAATCAGAGAATGCACCACGGAAATATTAAAATATGCCAAAGAGAACAACAAACCGGTAATTTTGATAGGACATATTAATAAAGAGGGCAGCTTAGCCGGTCCCAAAGTCTTGGAACATATTGTGGACACGGTTTTGCAATTTGAGGGCGAACGCAATCATATATACCGCATTTTGCGAGCATCAAAAAATCGTTTCGGTTCGACCTCCGAACTCGGAATTTTTGAAATGCAAAGTACCGGACTTCGAGAAGTAACCAACCCTTCCGAACTTTTGCTCTCTCAAAACGAAACACAAAACAGTGGTGTTTCCGTGTCGGCAACAGTCGAAGGCGCAAGACCTTTTCTGATTGAAATACAGGCACTCGTGAGCACGGCAGCCTACGGAAATCCGCAGCGAAGTTCCACCGGTTTTGATATAAGGCGTTTAAACATGCTGCTTGCCGTATTGGAAAAACGCGTAGGTTTTCGCTTGTCGCAAAAAGATGTGTTTTTGAATATTGCCGGCGGCATAAAAATCGACGACCCTGCCGGCGATTTGGCCGTAATATGTTCCGTATTATCCTCCGATTTAGACATTGCCATAAAGAAAGACAGCTGTTTTGCCGGCGAAGTCGGTTTATCCGGCGAAATAAGACCCGTAACTCGCATCGAACAACGAATTAGCGAAGCCGAAAAACTCGGGTTTAAACATATTTATATATCACGATATAATACCAAAGGCATTGATACTTCAAAATATAAAATTGAAATATTCGGTGCCGGAAAAGTCGAAGAAGTGTTTAGAGAATTGTTTAAGAAGCAAAATTAGCCCGTATTATTGTCTTTGATGTTTCTGCGGCTTAATTCTCCGGCTTTTTTTGAATGAAAGTGTCAAAATCCAAACCGTTATAAAGCATTAACACGTCTGTATCTTCAAAACTTTTGGGACGATTGGACCCAATTATTATTGCATCGGCATCAATTCTTTTGAAACCACCGTCAATAATCATTTTTCGCCCTTTATAAACGCTTCTTAAAAACAAGTAGTCTTCTTTCAAATCTAAGGAACCTAATAAATTCCCCGATCTGCCGGGTATATAATCATTTAACTCCAGCACAATAAGTTTGCGTTTGCCGGTTTTTATGTTGGTCAATATAAAAGCGGCATCTCGTTCTCCGTCGCCATTATAATCTCCGTAGCAAAATGAATTATATTTTGATTTTGCAGGTTCAGCAAAAATTTGCCAAGCTTCTTTTTCATCATCTTTTCCGTAGAGCTTTTCTCTTTCGCTTTTCGGAATTTTTGATGTATAATTATTCGATTTCAGATAATTTGAAATTGCTTTCCGATATTGCGTGGATGCTATGAGTTTTTGGGCATCTTCATTTCCGAACATGCCTTTTATAATATGAAAGGTTTCCGGGAAAACCAAATACTCAAAAGACATATAACCCTTTTTGCTGCCTACGGCAACTTCTGCCCAGTTATTATCAAAAACTTCAAAAACTTCAACTTCCGTTCCGAACAAATATTTTCCGATAACATAGGCGTCTTTGTCTTTGTCCGAACGAATGTTCAAACTCTCACTAACAATCATCATTGTTTCCGCAGCAAAGTCTTTTTTTATAGCCCTTACCAAAGGAACCAATAATAAATAGACAATAAACAGAAAAGGCAATATTCCAAAAGTAGCAGCACTGACAAAAACGGTTCGAGAAATTATTTTTTTCCCGCTTGCCTTTTTTTTATTTTTTTGGAATAACTTCATAAAATTCAAAATTATAAATAAATTTGTTGCATCCAAAAGTATAATCTTTTTTTATCCTGTTTAAATTTTTTTCAAAAAAAAAGAAAGGTTTGGGACTAAAAGGTGGTAAACGAATTATGAATGACCGATAAAAGACACACAACGGAATGATTATTTCCACAGGGTTTAAACCCTGTGGAGGATATTGAAGTGCGCAGTGTAGCTTTGGGCGTTCCTATATGACCTTTGAAATTATAAACATAAACATATGAAACTAAGAATTTTCGGTTTTATAACAATCAGCAAAAATCAATTTGTTTTTATTCAAACTGTTTTATTTGCATTCTTCTTTTTTCTCACGATATTTTTCTTTTCATGGTCTGTTCCGGAGTACGTCGATGACAGTCTCATAATATTTCACGGTAAATATTTAAAATATCTCAGCTTAGTCATAAGTTTTTTAATTGTAGTGGAGACACAACACTATCTTAATAAGCTTATTGCCAAACAACTTGAAATAAACGAAAGACAAAAGAAACAGATAAAATTACAAAACGACGAGATTTTGGAAAGCATCCATTTTGCAAGTTATATTCAAGACGCGCTTTTGCCGCTCCCAAGCAAATTACCCTCCAATTTAGAGTATTTTATTTACAATAAACCGCGTAATATCGTAAGCGGAGACTTTTATTGGTTTACTGAAAAATTTGAAAAAACTTATATTGTAGCCTCCGATTGTACAGGGCATGGCGTACCCGGCGCATTTATGAGTGTGTTGGGTATTTCTTCCTTGAACGATATTTTTTTAGAAAGCAAAACAGAACTTTCCACCGACCAAATTTTAAACCGGCTTCGAGAAAAGGTTATCAGTTCTTTGTCGCAAGAAAATCAAGACGGTTTTGCCGAAGCCGGAATGGATTTAACGATTATTAAAATTGATTTTCGAACTATGCAAGTTGAGTTTTCCGGTGCCAAAAATCCTATCTTTATTGTAAGTGAAAAAGAAAAATTAGCATCTGTAAACTCTGTAACAACAATTAAGGGAGATAAGGTTTTACATCAAATAAAATCGGATAAAATGCCGATAGGCATACACCTTAAAATGGCTCCGTTTACAAAAAAAACGATGCAATTAGAACACGGGGATATAATTTATATGTTCTCGGACGGATTTGCCGACCAAATGGGCGGTAAGCTCGGCAAGAAACTACTGATAAAACGTTTTAAAGAATTATTACTAAACATCCAAAAATACCCGCTTAACACTCAAAAAGAGATTGTTGATAAGTTCTTGACACAATGGAAAGGCGAAATTGAGCAAACCGATGACATTCTTTTAATGGGTATCAAATTCTAAGCCGCATTTCGAGACTTTTACAAAAGCCGGAAGACCGAAGCCGGAAGACCGAAGTTGGAAGAAAATTGAGAACTGAGAGTTGTTAAAAACCTTATTGCCGGTTCAAACCTTAGTAGAAATAAATATCTAAAAGAAAATCAAGCTTATTACCTTATTAAAAGATGCTTGCCGGAGGCAATTCTTAAGCGCAAAGGATGCAAAATTGAGCAAAAAGCACAATAGCAAAATCCCTCTTGGTGAGGAGGGTGTAGGGGGATTGATTTTTTAAACTTTAAAGCGCTATATATTAATAACTTGAAGTTTAAGGTAGATGGCAATCCGGGCTAAACTTTTACGAAAAACAGTAAAAATATTTGCCGGTTAAAATATCTGCACTAACTTTGCAGCACAAAGTACTTTTAAAAATAAAAGATAAATGGACGAAACACAACAACATTTAAAAAACATATCTGAAATTCGCTCTATCATGGAGCGCTCATCAAGTTTTATTTCCCTGAGCGGATTAGGCGGAGTTTTTGCAGGCATTTTTGCCATTGCCGGAGCAGCTTTTGCCTATTTTTATCTGTATGTGGCACATCATGTCAAATACACAAATTTTATTATTCATAAGTCGGATATTGACACGGAAATATCAAGGGTGCTTTTTGCCGATGCAATCATTGTATTGATTTGTGCCCTCTTGTTCAGTTATATTTTTACCCGGCGAAATGCAAAGTCAAAAAATTTAAAAGTCTGGAATAAAACCGCCAAATTAATGCTCATAAACTTGCTGATACCCTTAATAAGCGGCGGTATTTTCATTATCATTATGCTGTGGCACGGTGCGGTATATTTATTTTTCGGTGCCACCCTTATCTTTTACGGACTTGCTTTGCTTAATGCCTCAAAATATACGCATAAAGATATTCGCCTTTTGGGAATTACCGAGATTATTATAGGATTAATTGCCGCTCTTGATTATCACTCCGGATTGTTGTATTGGGCTTTGGGTTTTGGGGTGATGCATATTGTTTACGGCACACTGATGTATTTTAAATACGAAAGAAAAAAATCGAATTAAACTTGCTCGGGAATACTTTATAAAGTCAAACAAAACAAAAAATCATTGAAATCAATTATATCAAATATTAACAAATTCTTTGAAAGCAGAGTCCGTTTAGGAATTATGTCGGTGTTAATGGTGCAGGAAAAAGTTGACTTTAATTATCTGAAAGAAACCTTAAATCTCACGGACGGTAACCTTGCTTCGCATTTAAGAGCATTGGAAAACAAAGATTATATTTCCTATACAAAAAGATTTGTCGGCAGAAAGCCCCAAACATTTTACGCTGCGACCGAAACCGGAAAAAACGCATTTTCGGCACATATTAACGCATTGGAACAATTGATTAAAGAACAAAAATAAATTTTTCAAACATTCACTTTACATAACAAAATACTAAAAAAACAAAATCATTATGAAAAACTTAAAGTACAACATCTATTTAAAAGCCGGAATTATATTTTTTATTGCTCTACTCTTGCTTGCTGCCGTATCTTTGGTTACGGGTTTAACAAGAGAGCGTCAAAGTCTTCAAAATGAGACTATCTCCGACATAAGCGGTAAATGGGGCAATGCGCAGACAATTACGGGTCCGGTTTTGACCGTTCCGTATTACAGAATTGAAAAACAACTGTTGGAAGACAAACGCACAAAATTAGTAAAATACAAAGAACATATCCATATACTCCCGGAGAGTTTAAATATAAACGGAGACATAATTCCGCAAAAAAAGCACCGAAACATTTATGAAACAGTTGTGTACAATTCAAGCATTCAAATTCAAGGAACTTTCAAAGACATAAACATCGAAACGCTTAATATTGACCCTGAAAATATTTTATGGGATAAAGCCGAACTTACCTTAGGTATTACAGATTTGAAAGGAATTGAAAATCAGATATTGCTAAACCTAAACGGCAAAGAAACCGTATTCGGACCGGGCAGTGCGGCAACAGAAATAATTTACAGCGGCGTAAAAGCCGACTTTCCGGAAATTGACCCCAAAAAAGCAGAAAACTTTGAATTTTCTTTAAACCTTAATCTCAAAGGAAGTCGTAAACTCTATTTTGTCCCTGTCGGAAAAACAAGCGAAGTGCAGCTGAAATCACCATGGAAAGACCCCAGTTTTAACGGTGCCTTTTTGCCGAAACCGACCAAACCCGACAATAAAGGATTTACGGCAAATTGGAAAGTTTTAAACTTAAACCGAAACTTCCCGCAACTGTGGACAAACAATGAATATAATTTTGCCTCGTCTGAATTTGGCGTAGATTTGCTCCTGCCGGTCAATAATTATCAAAAAATTATGCGAACCGTTAAATATGCCATACTGTTTATATTTTTCACTTTCATTACGTTTTTCTTTACTGAAATTCTTAAAAAGAAATTTATTCACCCGATACAATATATTTTGGTCGGAGCATCATTGGTTATTTTCTATATTTTGCTGCTATCTTTCACCGAACAGCTGAATTACAATTATGCCTTTATAATTTCTGCCGCCGCCACAATACTCTTGATTGCTCTATACATACGAGCCATCCTGAAATCAACGCCTATAGCACTCATTATTTCGGGACTTTTGACGCTTTTGTACACATTCATTTTTGTAATTATTCAAATGCAAGATTACTCTCTGCTTATCGGAAGTATCGGGCTGTTCGGCATCCTTGCGCTTATTATGTATTTGTCGCGCAATGTAGATTGGTACACCGTTAATTCTAAAGTAAAAAACAATAATGAACAAAGCAACAATGAGCAAAATAAGATAGTCGAAGAATAATCAAAAAAAATACCGGGCAGCATCCTGCTGCTCGGCTTTATTGGTATCCGCATGAATAACATACTGAAAAATATTTCCCCATCCCTACTTTTGGCTCTGTTTGTATTTTTGCCGCCGGCAACAAAACCGCTGCACAAAATATTCAGGACAATTCATAAGTTATTGCTGAGCTGTATTTTGCTCATCGCAAATGTTTTTTTAAGAAGATAATAATATGGGTTAAGCCGTTGAATTTAAAAAGTAGCATATAAAAAATATAGTTATATCTTCGCGCCCTGAATGTGTACAAAATAAAAGAAGATTGATTCGCAACAAACGGAATATACTGCCCAAATCAGACTTTGCAAAAAATGTGTTAACTTTAATGACGGGAACAACCATAGCACAAGCCATACCGGTAGCTATAACTCCTATATTATCACGCATATACACAGTTGAAGATTTCGGCGTTTTGGCATTGTTTGTTTCTATCACGTCAATTTTTGGTGTATTGGTCTCCGGAAGATACGAATTAGCAATTATGTTGCCTAAAGAAGATGAGGATGCCATTAATATACTTGCTTTGGGTATTTTGTTAGTTAGCGGAATATCATTGACATTGCTTCTAATAGTACTGTTTTTCCATGATTGGTTCGTGCGTATTTTGGCAAATGACAACATATCTTTTTGGTTGTATTTTGTTCCGCTTACTGTGCTGTTTATGGGCATGTATAATTTATTGATGTATTTCAATAACAGAAAAAAATATTATAAAGACATTGCCAAAGCTACTGTTATCAAATCAATCGTAATGTCTGTTATTCAATTATCCTTATTCTTCCTTAAAAACGGTACTATCGGACTTATTTCCGGACAAATAAGCACACATTTAGCCGCAAATTTAAGACTTGTTAAGAATATTGTAAAAAATAAAAATTTATTATCGGCAATCAATAAAAAATCAATAATAACCATGGCCAAAAGATATAAAAAGTTTCCGCTGATATCAATTTGGTCTTCCTTGTCCAGCACTTTGTCATTTAGGCTAAATCCCATAATTATTTCACACTTGTATAAAGCAAGAGCCTTGGGTTTTTTTGCAATGGCAGAAAAAATACTCATTGTACCAACCATTTTCATAGGAAAATCCATTGGGCAAGTTTTTTTTGAAGAAGCAAGCAAATCAAAGCATGAACCCGGCGACTTTAAAAAGGTATGCTACAAAACATTAAAGCGAATGCTCCTAATTGGTGCCCCCTCCTTTTTATTTTTATTTTTTACGGTAGAGTTTATATTTACATTTGTATTGGGCGAAGAATGGACAATTGCCGGGCAATATGCAAAAATATTGGTACCTTTTTATTTCATTAATTTTATATTGACGCCTTTTACGCTTATTCCAATAATAATGGAAAAAAATGAGATAGACCTTATATTTCAAGTTGGGATGCTGTTTTGTTTGTTTATAGTTTTTATAGCTGCCTTCTTAAATGATTTATCAATAGAGGGGTATTTATATACATATTCAATACTATTATCATTGTATAACTTGTTTTATATTATATTTTTAATGAAATACGTAAAAAAGTTCTGTAAGATAAATAGTGCCGGCAAGAATGCTCTGTAAATTTTAAGAAAAGTATTGTTAGATTCATACATAATAAATTAGCAATGGAATTTATCATAAAAAAACAAAACCTAATTCAGTATTTTGTATTGTTTTTATATAAGATTTCTTTAGATATTTTATACGTCATTTACATTAGTCCGGCTTATGTTTATTCCGGGTTTTTATATAAACCAAACTTACAAAAATATATTGTTTCATTTCTACTGTTGATTTTTATGGCTAAACATATTGTTTCATTTGTAAAAACAAATACAGTATCCTCATTAATAATGTTATTGTTAAATTTATTTTATTTTGTGCCGGCTGCAACATTATACTCATTTGCCGGCTTCCCGGATGCTTATTTTGTATTTTTTGCTTTATATTGGATAATAACAATGTTTTTATATAATATAATACCAAATTTTAAATTGCCCCGAATAGATTTACAAAGTAGCCGGATATTAGTTATAGCTATATTTTTTATATTAATCATAGGCAGCTTGATAATAACAGGTGTTTATAATAATTTTCGTTTTAACTTTTCATTGGACAATGTGTATGATTTAAGAGCAGAACAGAAAAACATGAATCTGCCTACCATAGTATCTTATTTCCAGCCCATAGCATCTGCAATATTACCTATTGCAATTGTTTTCACTTTAATAAATAAGCAATATTTATTCGCTCTTATTTTCATTATTATTGACTTATTACACTTCGGGTTTGGTGGACACAAAAACACCTTATTCTCTTTGATATTAGCTGTTGTTATTTTTTTGTTTTATAACAAAAGTATGGTAAAATTAATTATTGCAGGCTTCTTAGGATTAAATATAATAAGCTTTGTTGAACTGATACTGGCTAAAAAATCTTATATGGTTATATATATCATTAGACGAAGCATGTTTGTTCCCAATTTAATATCTTATCAGTATTACGATTTTTTTAGTAATCATGAGTTATTGCTGCTGAAAAATAGCATTTTACGAAGATTTGGTTTTGTTTCTCCATATAATATGGACATTGCTGACATGATAGGTTTGCTGTATCATGGTTACGTGACGCATGCCAATAATGGAATGTGTGGAGATGCTTTTGCGAACTTTGGGTGGGGAGGACTGTTATTTTTCCCGCTATTATTAGTTGTTTCCTTTAAACTTGCTGAGGCTTGTGCTAAAAATCTAAACGCAAAAATAATACTTATTTTTTCCGTATATTATGCTTTATCCTTTGTAAATGGTGCATTTTTTTCAAACTTATTAACCAATGGTTTTATATTTGCCTCGTTATTTATGTATTTTTTATCATCAATTAATCATAAAAATATAACACAATCATAAGAAAAGTATTATGACAATGCAAATAGCAAACTTGGTTTTTAATGATTTTACACACGATACTCGTGTACTAAAAACGGCCAAAACATTGGCTAATGCCGACTATAATGTAGAAGTTATTGCACATGGTAACAAGGCTTTGTCAAAAGAAGAACAAAAAGAAAACTTTAAAATCAGACGTTTTAGTTATTTAGACCGAAAAATAACAAGCAGTATATTAGGCAAACTAAAGGCATACATTAAATATGCCAAACAGAGCATAAAGCATTGCAAAGAATTTGATGTTCTACACTGCAATGATCTTAATACACTGCCCATTGCCACTATAATAAAACTACTTCACAACAAAAAACTAAAAATAATTTACGATGCCCATGAATACGAAACCGAAACAATCGGTCTTTCAGGTATTAAGAAAAAATTAATCTATTTAGTTGAGAGAAAGTTAATTAAATATGCCGATGAGGTGATTACTGTGAGCAACTCCATTGCCAATGAATACTCAAAATTATACAATATACAAAAACCCAAAATAGTTTTAAATGCCCCTCCCTATAAACAAATAAACAAACATGATTTATTCAGAGAACAATTTAATATAGATAAAAATAAAAATATATTTTTATATCAAGGCGGATTGACAAAGGGTAGAGGAATAGAAATTCTTCTTGAAGCATTTTCTCAAATACAAGATAAAAATAATGTAATTGTATTTATGGGCTATGGAAATTTGCAAGAGCAAGTAATTCAGTATGCCAAGAACAAGGAGAACATCTATTTCCACAAAGCTGTATCGTCAGATATTTTATTGAACTATACAAGCAGTGCCGATTTTGGCATCTCTACCATTGAAGATACGTGTTTGAGTTACAAATATTGTTTGCCCAACAAAATGTTTGAATATATAATGGCAGGTTTGCCTGTTTTAACATCAAACCTTGTGGAAATGAAAAAAATAGTAAATCAATATAATATAGGAGCCGTAGTTGAAGAAAACAGTGTGGAGGGGATAATCGAAGGAATAAAAAAAATAATAAAATTAGAAAAGGGTGAACTTCATAAAAACTTAGAGGAAGTGAAAGAGATATTTAACTGGCACGAACAAGAAAAAATACTATTAGAAATATATAAAAAACTATGTTAAACAAAATATATAAAACAATAACAGAAATATTAAAACTGCAAAAAAAACAAATTACATTTTCTGATTTTGATAATCTTAGTATAGAAAACTATAAAACAACTTATAATTATTTTACGAAACCGCATCGATTAAAGCTAATTAAAAATAAAACCATTGGAGTTGCTTTAATTGACATAGATGATTACAATTCGGATTTTGACAGCTATTTAAAATCAATAAACGGAAAAAATTCGGCAGCATATTATCAACGAAAATCTATAAAACGAGGATATGCTTTTGAAGAAATAGACAAAAATGATTTTATAGATGATATATATGAAATAAACACTTCTGCAACAATGAGGCAAGGGCATAAAATGGGAGATTCTTATATTAAAAAAATCGAAAAATATGAGCATAAATCTAACTTTAAATACTATGGGATATTAAAAGACGGTAAATTACACGCCTATTGTGATATTGGGTTTTATGGCGAATTTGCTTTAATCAGCAGGTTGCTGGGACATAAAAAATATTTGAATGACGGGATAATGTACCACATGCTGATAAGCCTTGCCAAATTGATATTTGAAAAATACAAAAGAAATCATCAATGCAGGTATATAATGTATGACACATTCTTTGGCGCATCTGAAGGACTTAAACAATTTAAAAATAAATTAAATTACAGACCATATAAAGTTAAATGGAAATGGGGAAATTAAGAACTATATTTAACAGAATATATGCAGATTATCTTATGCCCTCACGATTAAGGGAATATGAAGAAATTATACAAAGCAGTTTAAGTGAAGGCTTTATACATATTACTTATGCGGAATATGTTCAAAAACTAAAAAACAGCATGCTTAACAGCAATGAAAAATATTTCATTCTAAGACACGATGTAGACACCGATGTGGCTACGGCAAAACGCTTTTTTAAAATAGAAAAGAAGTTGCATGTAAAAGCCTCATACTATTTTCGTCAAAACACCATTGATTTAAAATTAATGCGAGAAATTAACACGTATGGCAGCGAAGCAAGTTATCATTTTGAAGAACTTGCAGCTTTTTGCAAAAATAAGCACATAAAAAATAAAGATGATGCAATTGCCCGCATTCATGAAATAAGACAGCTATTTAAATCAAATTTCATTAAATTAGAAAAAAAATTAGGATATAAACTGAATACTGTAGCAAGTCATGGTGATTTTGTAAACAGAAAATTGAACCTGATTAATAACATTATTACGGACGATATCAATTTAAGGAATGAATTAGGAATATTAGCAGAAACCTATGATAAGGATATTTTTAATAGCTTTGATGCCTATATTTCTGACAAACCTTATCCGAAATATTATACAAAATCGGTATTTGAAAGTATAACAAAAAATAGAGTAATTTGTTTTTTAACACATCCAAGACATTGGCATACGAATGTTTGTGTAAATACAAAAGATAATATGCAACGATTTGTAGAAGGAATTGTTTGGTAAAAATAAAACTATGAAGGAGAGGATTATACTCGGAGCAAGACCGCGATTTACAAAGAATGGTCGAGAATGTTTGCAAAAACAAAAACTATTTGCCGGTAATTTCGAGATAAATTTGTCCGGTGGAGGAAAGGCAATCCAAAATATAATAACAAAATTGCTTTGGTGTTAATTTTAACTTGTTTTAAATGAATGTTTTACTTATAAATCATTATGCCGGTTCACCCGAAATGGGTATGGAATATCGACCATATTATTTGGCACAAGAGTGGCAAGAAGCCGGGCATAATGTTACAATAATTGCTGCTGATAATTCTCACATAAGGCAAAAGAAGCCTAAACTTGCACACAGTTTTTTTAAGCAAAACATAGAGGGTATTCTATATATATGGGTGAAAACACCAAGCTATGCAGGCAACGGAATAGGACGCGTAAAAAATATTTTTTCATTTGCCTTTCAAATATATAAGCGCGCAAAACATTTAGCCGAAACATTAAAACCCGACGTAGTTATTGCCTCTTCCACTTATACCATCGACAATTATGCCGCACACAAAATTGCCAAAAGGGCAAATGCAAAATACATATACGAGGTACACGATTTATGGCCACTGTCTCCGATGGAGCTGGGTAATATGTCAAAGCATCATCCTTTTATAATGCTAATGCAACATGGCGAAAATTATGCCTATAAACATGCAGACAATATTATTTCGATGCTGCCAAAAACCCAAGATCACATGCAAAAGCATGGTCTGGATTTGAATAAGTGGCATCATATACCAAACGGTATCAATGTAAAAGAAATAAGTTGCTCGGAGGCATTAAATGAAAAGACAGAATTTGCTTTGAATAAACTGAAAGATAAAACCATTATCGGATATGTAGGAGGGCATGCAATATCAAACTCGTTGGATACAATTATAGAAGCGGCAAGATTGTTAAAAAATAATATTCAGTATGCCTTTGTATTTGTAGGGGCAGGAAATGAAAAAGCCCGACTAATGCAACAAGCTGCAGGTTTAAAAAATGTATTTTTTTTAGACCCCGTATCTAAAAAGCAAGTTCCAAACCTCCTAAAAAAAACAGATTATCTCGTTATTTCATGGAAGAACGAAAAACTATACCGTTTTGGAATAAGTCCGAATAAGATCTTTGATTATATGATGGCAGCTAAGCCAATAATTCATGCGGTAAATGCTCCCAATACTTTTGTCGAAGAAGCAAATTGCGGAATACATGTTGAACCGGAGAATCCGCAAGCAATTGCAGATGCAATACAACGATTAAATAAAATGTCAAAAGAACAGTTGCAAGATTTGGGACAAAACGGAAAGAAATTTGTTTTGGAAAATCACGATTACAAGGTATTGGCAAAGCGTATGATTGATGTGTTTTTGAAATAATATTGATTAAAATAAAAAACTTATGATTCCATTTTCACCACCCAGAATAGACGAAAAAATAATAGCCGAAGTAACAGATGCTTTACGTTCAGGTTGGATAACCACAGGACCAAAGACAAAACTGTTTGAGAAAAAAATTGCCGAATATTGCAATGTGTCAAACGTATTAGCCGTAAACTCGTGGACAACCGGAGCTGAACTCTTATTATATTGGTTTGGCATAACAGAGGGCGATGAAGTTATTGTGCCTGCCTATACCTATTGTGCAACGGCAAATATTGTAGCGCACAGAGGAGCAAAAATCATTATGGCTGATATTACTTCTGATTTTGGCATTGATATTTCAAAAATAGAGCAACATATTACCGAAAAAACCAAAGCCATAATTCCCGTTGATGTTGGAGGTTTGCCTATTGATTTTGATGAATTAAAAAAAGTTTTAAACAAAGCTGAAATCAAAGCTAAATTTACTCCGAGAACTGAAAATCAAAAAAAATTAGGTCGAATTTTGATACTTTCCGATGCGGCACACTCTTTCGGGGCTAAATATAAAGATAAGATTTTAGGAACAGAAGCCGACTTTACCGTTTTTTCCTTTCATGCCGTAAAAAACCTTACCACTGCCGAAGGCGGGGCAATTTGCATAAACTTGCCGAAACCTTTTAATAACAATGATGTTTATAAACATCTAAATACTCTGTCATTGCACGGGCAAAACAAAGATGCCTTGGCTAAATACAAAATAGGAAACTGGGAATATGACGTGATTGATGCCGGTTTTAAGTGTAATATGACCGATGTTTTGGCTGCGATTGGTTTGGTCGAGCTGCAACGATATGAAAACGATACGCTGAAAAAACGTAAACATATATTTGAACAATACACAAAAGAATTGAGCAAATACGATTGGGCAATTACGCCTCATTACAAAGATGAAATTAGAGAAACATCTTATCACTTGTATTTGCTAAAATTAAAAGGAGTTACAGTGGAACAGCGTAATGCAATAATACAAGAAATATTTAAGCAAGAAGTTTCGGTAAATGTGCATTATAAACCACTTCCCTTATTGTCTTTTTACAAAAACTTAGGGTATAATATTGATGACTATCCTATTGCAAAAAAAACATGGGAATGTGAAATTTCGTTGCCCGTTTATTACAATTTATCGATTAATGATGTGAATACAGTGGTAAAAGCTGTGGTAAACGCTGTTAATAAAACAATTTATTAAAATCCAAATTATCATGAAATACACTAAAGAAGATTTAACCAACTACTTTGAATGGGATATTAATAATTGGTCAAAATCCATTGATTTGTGGGACAGTCAAATAGATGCGTATTTGCAAGCAAACGAGAATTTTCAAAGTAAAAATAATGTTTTGAATTGTTTGGGAATAGGCGAAAGGAACGGAGGCTTAAGTTTGTATCTTTCACATAAAGGGTTTAATGTAATATGTTCAGATTTAGAAAATCCCGAACATATAGCCGTAAAATTACACAACAAATTTCCGGACAGTGCAAAACACATAAAATACCGGGCAATTAATGCAACCGATATTCCCTATGAAAATACTTTCGACATTGTTATTTTTAAATCAGTAATGGGAGGAGTTGGCAGTAATAATAATTATGAAGCCCAAAAAAAAATGATCCGACAAATACATAAATCATTAAAAAAAGGGGGAAAACTTTTATTTGCAGAAAATTTAAAAGGAGGGAAAATGCACCAAACCTTAAGAAAAAAATTTGTTAACTGGGGAGAACGTTGGCGATATATCCAAATAAGTGAAATGACAGAATTGCTAAGTTGTTTTAACCATTTTGAATACAAAACTTGCGGATATTTAGCTCTGTTGGGCAGGAATAACCGGCAGCGCAATGTATTAGCAAAAATAGACAGTTTAATTTTTGATAAAATATTCAAAAGTAAAAATCATTATATAATTTATGGAGCAGCAACAAAATGAAAAGACTTTTAGACATCATAGCTTCTTTTATCGGATTAGTAATATTATTGCCCTTTCTTGTAATTATAGCATTACTTATAAAAATAAGCTCTAAGGGAAATGTGTTTTATCGTCAGGTACGTGTAGGAAAAGGCAATATTGATTTTAAAATATACAAATTCCGCACGATGCATGCAAACGCAGATAAAAAAGGATTATTAACGGTAGGCGGACGAGACCCAAGAGTAACAAAAATTGGGTATTATCTGCGAAAATATAAATTAGACGAATTGCCTCAGTTGATAAATGTTCTGCTTGGCGATATGAGTTTTGTAGGTCCTCGCCCGGAGGTTAGAAAATATGTAGATTTATATACCGAAGCACAAAAAGAAGTGTTAAAAGTGCGACCCGGAATTACCGATTTAGCTTCTATCGAATTTAAAAATGAAAACGAGATACTATCGAAACAAACAAACCCTCACCAATATTATATCGAGGTAATAATGCCGCACAAATTAGAAATTAACTTAAGATATTTAAAAAACAGAAGTGTATTAAAAGATATTGGAGTTATTTTTAAAACATTTTTAGCAATATTGAGATAAAAAATTAGCTTATTGTCTTATTCTAAAGTAGGCGCTGTTCTTTCCGCGAGACTTAGCAACCACGAAGTAGCACGAAGAGGCAGTGTCCACATAAGTGTGTCTCGAGCGAAAAACGTTTTTTATTGATGCTTGAATCTACGTGTTGTTGTTTTTCTTTGACTAATATTATTAAAAAATAAAATAATTAGTAATTTTGCAGAATTTTATTTCTGACATTAATAAGAAAAAAACTTAGAATAAACTAAACGCTGAAAATGTATAAACCAATGCAAAAAAAGATTTATATAATAATTAGTTGTTTGTTTTTTATAGCAGCATCAAGCAGCACTTTACATGCGCAAAAAATGATACACATAAAGGGTAAGGTAATTGATGCCAAAACAAAAGAACCATTGCCTTTTGTGCTTGTTTATGTTAATAAGAATGTTAGTGCAACGACCGACTTTGACGGTTTTTACAGTATAAAAACACAATGGGCATCTGATAAAGTTATTGTTTCCTTTACCGGATATAAAAAAGAGGTGAAGAGTTTGACTAACAAGAAATATCAAAACATAGATTTTGAATTGGAACCCTTGGATTACGGTCTTGAAGAAGTAACTGTACGAGCGCGAAAAAAACGTTACAGAAACAAGAACAACCCTGCGGTTGCAATTATACGAAAAACCATAAAAAATAAGAAGAAAAATCGAAAAGAAAGTTTGAGCTTTTACGAATACGATAAGTATGAAAAAATTGAATTTGACTTAAATAATATCACCGAGAAATTTAAGAAAAGACGAGCATTTAAGAAATTCCAGTTTATATTTGACAACGTTGATACTTCAAAAATAAACGGGAAACCCTATTTACCGCTTTATCTTAAAGAAACATCAGCGCAAGTTTATTATAGAAAATCGCCAAAATCTAAGAAAGAGTACATAAAAGGTACTAAAATGACCGGTATTGAGGATTATATAGACAATGAAGGAGTCGCTTTATTTGTCGATGAGCTATATCAGGATATTGATTTATACCAAAATAATATACCGCTGCTGACCAATCAATTTGTAAGCCCGATATCGGATTTGGCACCCAATATTTATAAATTCAGAATTGTAGATACGGTAGATGTAAACGGGTATAAATGTTTTCACTTGGGCTTTTTACCGCGCCAAAAGGGCGACTTTGCCTTTATAGGTGATTTATACATAACTGCCGACAGTAGCTTTGCGCTTATAAAAGCCGACATGAATATTGTTGACGGTATTAATCTAAACTTTGTAAACGACCTGCATATTTCTCAAGAATTTGCATATATAAACGATAAATGCTGGATGCTTACAAAAGATGAAGCTATTATTGATTTTAATATTGGTCAAAAAGGCGTGGGAATGTTTGGGCGTAAAAATGTTTCGTACAGAGATTTTCGTTTCGACCAAAAACGTAATGACAGCATATATGCCTCTTTGGAAAGTATTGTTCGGGCAGAAAACTATGATTCAAGAACAGATGAGTTCTGGAAGCAAGCACGACATGGAGAGTTGTCAAAAAATGAAAAAAGTATTTATGAAATGATTGACAAAATTCAAAAAGTGCCTGCATTTAAGCGAACAATGGACGTAATGGTGCTTTTGCTTGCCGGATATTGGAATTTTGGCAAAATTGACATTGGTCAGGTAAATACTTTTTACAGCTTTAATGACATAGAAGGTTTGAGACTGAAATTTGGAGGACGCACGAGTCCGAAGTTCAGCAAAAAACTCGAATTAAGTGCTTATGGCTTATATGGTTTTAAAGATGAAAAGTTTAAGTACTCCATCAGTTCAAAATTTTCATTAAATGGTCGAGATTTAAACGACCCGCCTGAAAATACGCTGCGCGTAATGTATCAAGAAGACACCAATTTCCCGGGTATGAGCATGCAGTTTGTGAATGAAGACAATGTCCTGTTATCATTTAAAAGAGGTGTGTCGGATAAACTGCTTTATTATAAATTAGCTGAGATTGAGCATTATATGGATTGGAAATCCGGCATATCAACAGGGCTTAGAATTAAACATATTGAGCAAAGTCCGGGAGGCACATTAGAGTTTAATTACAAAAATGGCAATACGAACATTATAAAATCATCAGAAGTCGTTGGCAGAATACGGTTTGCCCCAAACGAAAAATATTATCAAGGAAAAAACTATAGAAGACCAATTATTTCGAAATATCCTATAATGGAATTAAGATATATACAAGGTATAAAAGGCGTATTGGGCAGTGATTTCAACTATGGAAAACTAACATTTAATTTATTCAAGCGTTTTTATATTTCTCCATTAGGATATAGTAACTGCGAATTTGAAGCAGGTAAAGTTTTTGGTCAAATACCATTTCCTTTAATGTATGTTCACAGAGCAAATCAAACTTATTCTTATCAATTGCGTTCTTACAACTTAATGAATTTCTTGGAGTTTGTAAGCGACCAATATATTAGTCTTAATCTTGAACATCATTTTAACGGTTTTATTTTCAATAGAATACCGCTCATAAAGCATTTGAAACTGCGAGAAATAATAACATTTAAAGGTATATACGGAGGACTTACAGATGCAAATAATCCGAATGTTACGGACGGACTAATGTTATTTCCGGTGGATGAAAACGGCAAGGCTACAACTTTTACACTCGAGGAAAAACCATATATAGAAGTAAGTGTAGGAATAGGAAATATATTTAAAGTTTTCAGAATAGACCTTGTAAAACGCCTGACATATCTCGACAAACCAAATGTATCAAAATTAGGAATAAGAGCACGATTTAAGTTTGATTTCTAACTATAAAAACTTATGAATGCTGTGTTTATTAGCACATTAACAAATTAACATGATAACAATAAAAGAAGTAAAAACAAGAAGAGACTTAAACAAATTTATAAAATTCCCAGATATATTATATGCGGGCAATCCTTACAGGGCAACCCTTTTGCACCGATACGAAAGGTTGATTCTGCAAAAAGATAAAAATCCGGCTTTTGAACACTGCGAATCGCAATATTGGTTAGCAATGGAGGGCAACAAGGTTGTTGGACGCATTGCCGGAATAATAAATCATTTGCAAGCCAAAGAAGAGGGCAAACAATGCGGGCGTTTTGGTTGGCTGGATTTTATCGATAATCAAGAAGTTTCAAAACGTTTGTTGGAAGTAGCCGAAAAGTGGCTCAAAAGCAAAGGTGCTCAAATAGTGCAGGGACCGCTCGGTTTTTCAGATATGGACTTAGAAGGAATGCTTGTTGAAGGATTTGACGAATTAGGGACACAAGCTACAATTTATAATGCGCCCTACTACATGAAGCATGTAGAAAACTTAGGATATGTAAAAGATGTAGATTGGATACAAAAAGAGATAAAAGTACCAAAGGAGGTACCCGTAAAATTAAAACGATTTGCAAAATTAATTGCCGAAAAACATAAGTTAAGAGTTTTAAAAGTGAAAAAAGCGAAGGAATTATTACCTTATGCTTTCGATATGTTTCACACGCTAAATGAAGCATTTTCGCATTTATACGGATTTGTTCCTTTAACCGATAAGCAAATTCAACACTATGTAGACCAGTATTTTGGCTTGATAAAACCCGAATTTGTATGCTTTGTTTTAAATGAAAAAGATGAAGTTGTTGGTTTTGGCATAACAATGCCCTCGATAACCAAAGCTCTAATAAAAGCAAAAGGTAAACTATTCCCGTTTGGCTTTATTTATCTGTTAAAAGCATTATATGGCAAAAACGATATAATAGACATGTATCTCAATGGGGTGCGCCCTGACTATCAAGGCAAAGGAGTACATGCCATTTACTACTCTGAGCTTATGCAATCATACATCGACCACGATGTGAAAATAGCTATAAGCAATCCCCAGCTTGAAGGTAATGCGCGTGCATTGCAACTTTGGAAACATTATGAACATAGAACACATATAAGAAGACGCGCATACAAAAAAGAAATTTAAAAATTGTAAAAAAGGAGCAAACATGTTTTTTAAAGTGTTTGTGCTAAAAAAATAATAAAAAAACTGTTGTTTAAGGGTCAATATAATAAGTTATTCATCTTGTCGTTGAACAACTCGACTAAAAACTAAAATAATCATGCCAAAAATATTAATAACGGGAGCTAACGGTTTCATCGGAAGTTTTCTTGTGGAAACAGCCCTTGAAAAAGGCTATGAGGTATATGCCGGAGTTCGTAAAACGAGCAGCAAAGAATACTTACAAGACAGCAGAATAAAATTTGTTTACTTAGACTATGAAAAGGCGGATACCTTGAAATCTCAATTATCTGAACTGAACGGCAAAAACGGAAAACTAAATTATGTCATACATTGTGCCGGCGTAACAAAGGCTGTTGATAAATCAAATTTTGAAAAAGTAAACTATAATTATACTAAAAACCTAATAGAAGCATTGCTTTTAGCTGACATTGAGCCGGATAAATTCATCTATATAAGCACTTTGGCTGTTTGCGGACCGGGAAATCCCAAAACGAATGTTCCCATAAAAATAACAGACCGGAGAAAACCCGTTTCATTGTATGGGAAAAGCAAATTAAAATCAGAACAATTTATAGAAAAAACATTGAAATCACCATACATAATTTTTCGACCTACGGGAGTGTACGGAGCAAGAGAAAAAGATTTTTTTGTGATGTATGAAATGATTAACAAAGGTATTGAAACCTATATAGGAACTAAGAAACAGTGGGCAACATTCATATATATTGAGGACCTTGTAAGCCTTATATTCAAAGGTTTGGAGTCGGAGGTGAATAAGGGTGCATATTTTGCAACCGACGGAGATTATCACACATCGCAAGAATTTTCGGAAGCAATAAAAAGCGCATTAAACAAAAAAACAATCACAATAGTAGTCCCGAAGTTTATTGTTAAACCCATTGCCTGTATATCAGAGATAATATCAAAAATAACCAAAAAAGCAGCCACTTTAAATATTGAAAAATATAAAGATATCAGTCATAAAAATTGGTTGTGTGACAGCAGTGCAACATTTAAAGATTTTAACTTTAATCCAAAATATGATATAAAACAAGGCTTGAAAGAAACCATTGCTTGGTATAAACAAAAAAACTTGTTGTAATCTATAACCCGACACTAAAATCATATATTTATGCAAAGAATAATTATATTGATATTAACAATTTACGGCATAAGTAATAATATTTACTCGCAAAATTATCCTATCCCGCCCAAAACAGATAAGCGTTTATTTTACATACAACGCAATCATAACAGCAACACTATTGTATATGATGCAAATTGCAATTCATCCGGAGAATTTGTAAGCACAAAACCCGTAGATGTTTATTGGTTAAGATACGATGAAGACGGACGAAGAATGGAATTGCGCACAATTGAAAAAAGATTTGCTTATGGTGTAAATTATAAAAAATTAAACAAGCCTAATCAGTATCAACTTGAGTTAGTTGCTTACGATAAACGCAAACTTTTATTAAAGAAAACACCTGACAATAAGGTGTTTGCATATATAAAAATAAATGGTAAAATGTCCATATTGGATCATCTATATATTTTTGCCGATAATTCATCATGGTGGCCTGAAGTAAAATATATAGAGTTGTTTGGTTATGATGTCAAAACAGGCAATAAAACTTATGAGAAAATAAATAACGAGTAGGGAAAAACCACGAGTTTACCCTATAAGCTGCAAAACCTCAAACCTAACAAACAAATGGCAAATAGAAGTTTTCACCGATTTACAAAAACCAATATATTCGCTAATATAATAATAATTGCTTTATATCTGCTTTGGGCAAGCATTTTAGGAGGAATACGCCAAGACCAATTGATGCTTATTGCTGTTTGGCTGACAGGATATTATGCACACAAAACCTCTCGAAGATTTGTTCTTGGATTTTCAATATTTATTGTTTACTGGATAATATATGATTCTATGCGCTTTGTGCCTAATTACGAAGTATCTGCCGTGCATATTAAGCAACCCTATGAGTTTGAAAAATCATTATTTGGCATTACTTATAATAATATTTTATATACACCTTCCGAGTTTTTTGCAATTACACACAGCAAATTTTTGGACATTTTAAGCGGTCTGTTTTACATTAATTGGGTACCCATACCTTTAGCATTTGCCGTTTACTTATTTATCAAAGATAAAGTATTATTTACTAAATTTTCGCTTGTATTTTTGTTCGTTAATCTTATCGGCTTTGTTATATATTACATTTATCCTGCGGCACCGCCTTGGTATGTTGCTCTTTACGGCTTTGATTTGAACCTGGGGGTAGCCGGCAACACGGCGGGCTTGGCTCATTTCGATGAATTAGTGGGTGTGCCCGTATTTGCTAATATTTATAATAAAAATGCAAATGTTTTGGCAGCCATTCCTTCTCTGCATTCATCATATCCTATAATCGTTTTGGTGTATGCAATTAAGAAGAAGTTAGGTGCAATAAATATATTTTTTGTGCTGTTTATGCTGGGAATATGGTTTTCCGCAGTATATTCAGGACATCATTACATTATAGATGTTTTGGGGGGTATTATAGTTGCCTTAATGGGTATTTTAATGTGCGAACAATTGTTTAAAACAAATTACTCAAAGCGTAAAATACATCGTTTTGTAGAACAAATTAAGGGCTGAGCGCATACGGCAACACACACTTTTTGAGATACGAGCTTTTATCTGAATATAAAATACTTTTGCATAAGATAGTTAAAGCATAAGCCCACAATAATTGCTACGATTATTTTTGACAATACGTATTGAATGTTTAATATATCAACAAAAAAATATATGCCGCCCACATTTAGCAATATACTTCCGGTCCAAGTAAGTGCATATCTAAGCGCCTGCTTATAAACATTGCCGTTTTTTTTATTAAAAGCCCAATTGCGTCCTAAGACAAAGGAGGTAATGCCTCCTGAAATCGCGCCGGCAATTGCCGATATAAAATACCAAACGGCAAAAAATTCTGTTAATATTATTAATACTAAAAAATCAATCAATGTTGCAATGATTGATGCAATATTATACTTTATGAATGTTTGTATTGATATGTTCTTTAACATAACATCTTGAAGTATATTAATATTTGGAGCACAAGGTTTGCATAAATTCCTGCCAAAACATCGTCAAGAATAACGCCATTGTTCGATTTTATGTTATCGAGTTTTTTTATAAACAGAGGTTTCCAAATATCGAAAACTCTGAATAAAACAAATGCCGCTACATAAATTTGCCACAATAAGGGTTTTGCTAATATCGTGATACCGATGCCAATTATTTCGTCAATTACGATTCGGTTATCATCATGTATCCATTCTTTATGTGTTTTTTGTATGGCCAATAAACCAACTATATACAAAACGATGATAAAGAGTAGGTTGTAAAAAAATATCCACCATTCCGATAAATCGCAGCTGCTAAGTGCTGTATTAAATCCATAGAACAATATTGCCCCAATAAGAGACCCTGCGGTTCCGGGTGCTATTGGCGAATAACCTGTTCCTAAGCCGGTTGATATTATTCTGTGTAGTTTCATTGGGTCAATTAGTAATTATTGAGTGTTTTTATTAAAGTGATATAATTAATAACTTATAAAATAAAAAGTAGTGCGTTTAACAGATTGATTGTGAGTGGTATAATTTAGAGTAATTTTATCTGTGGGTATTTTATATGCAAGAATATTAACCCGCATTATTATCTTCGATGCTACTTCGTGGTCATCAAGTCTTTGTAGTGAGGGCTGCATATACAATAAAATAAGTGATAAGACGATTGAAGCATATCCTTTGATATGGTGAATGAGGCTTATCAAACAAAGTGTCTTATTTTGAAGTAGATGCTGACCGTAATAGATTACTTGGTGAATAATGCGGGTT
>PDWJ01000877.1_pt1 | contig 42363 bp, 37 predicted proteins | sample 1430881 | NCBI WGS metagenome assembly PDWJ01 (sample SAMN01162460, study PRJNA174530) | Oral metagenome, whole genome shotgun sequencing project. | biome: Marine environment; feature: Marine mammal; material: Swab sample of the gingival sulcus; isolation source: swab sample of gingival sulcus...
TTTCTGTCCTTAAGGCGATAAATCCCGGGGGTTTGGGGGCTGGCCCCCATTAAAATCGGGTATTATTCCTTACCTAACTTATGCATTCAAACACCTTATCTATTTCTCTTCCGACAGACGGTTACGGAACTAAGAAGACATTCTACAAAGATACAATATGTAGATTAAAATCTCTTTATTATATCTATATATTGCACTTGAGTTTGTTGGGTTGTGCATTCCGTAACAGCCTGTCGACCAGATTTTTCAGGTGTATGTGATTGGCATCAGGCAATACGCCCATATTGCGACTTTATATTCAGTCACCATTCAGACATCAAAATCAGATAGGCTTTGAAGTCCTGATCACTGAAAAATGCCTGCTGCTGTCTATTCTTCCCCCTTTGGGTGATGTGATGAGGAGAATCCGGAGCCACTGGCCTTGCCATCCGTGCATGGTAAGACGTTATGCAAATGTTTTATCTTCTGTCAATAAATTAAGTAAGATGTCTCCGGAATTCGCAAGCTTATCAGCCTCTTTAGCTTGTTCTCCCTGACGGTACTTACGGAACATTCAATTCATTTGACCATATCATCCAAACCCTTGCCCTCAAACGGATTGAGGCTTCCAGAAGGGTATCCGCCTCACGGTTTCCACCCCTTGCGCAAATGCGGAATTCGGTACGTTGTCGGTTGGGCTTCACACCGTTGCCGGATGCACCGGGAACCGCATGCCACCTAGGTACCGGCAGGAGAATGCCGGGTTTGGTCAGAACCGACAGGCCTGCCAAACAGCGAACACGTTTACTAATCCTTCATTTGTTGTGTGATTTTTTTTATATGAAAGTCCGATGCAAACCCATTCGGTTCTTTCGATATTTGTTGTGGGCGAACCGAGGTGAAAAACCAGGTCCGCCCGTGGCGGTTTATATGAAAGTCTCAGTAACTTACTGAATTACTTTCTTGTTTTGTTGTGGGCTGTGCCTGGGTATCGATAAGACCCAGGATGGCCCGTGCCGTTATATAAACCCGGTGCCACAACAATGCCGCCTGGCGAGATTGGTTGTGGCGATCTGTTTGATATCAGCAATTTGAATCGGCAGCTGCTGGGTCTGGAGGATCATATCGGCAGCAGCAAAGCCGAAGAAGCAGCAAAGTGGGTAAAAAAGGTGAACGCCGCTGTCCGTACAACGGTATGCCGGGAATTTTCACGGCCTGAGAATTTAAAAAACTGATTGAAAATACTGACCTTGTGGTGGACTGTCTGGATATAATTCAGGCACGGTATCATCAACAGGATGCCGTCAAAACCCTCGGTATCCCTATCGTTTCCGGGGTCACCGGGCAAGTGACGGTTATTTTTCCATGTGATCCGGGGGTTGAACGGATTTACGGTGGCGTGATCCATGATGGGACCGATGGGGACCTGGAAAACCAAGGCATTGAAACCGGGATGGGCAATCTGTCATTCTGTGCAAGTTTTATCGCATCCTCTCAGGCGTTAGAAACGGTTAAAGTGTTGACAGAAAAAGGAAATATGCTAAGGAATAAATTGCGGATCGCAGAATTATGGACAAATACCATTGAGATCATGGTGTTAACATAAGGAGATGGGCATGAACGATTCCCGTAAGGCTGTAGCGCTCATGGCCAGCGCCCGGTACGGCACCGCGTTCACCGGGGGTGGTATTTTCGTTGAAAGCGGGGTACCCCCCTTCAGGGGTGAGGGCGGCATAAATTATGATTTGAGCCAACATGAAAAGAGTGAGGAAAACAATGCGCCACGATTGCTTGTTTTGTAAAATTGTAAACCGCCAGGAACCCAGTAAATTTTTGTTTGAAGATGATGACTATGTGGTGTTCCGGGATATCCATCCGGCGGCCCCGGTCCATTTGCTGCTGGTCCCCAAAATCCATATCCGAAGCGCCAATGATATTGAACCCGGTCAGGAATCCTTAGTTGGGGGGCTGTTTACACTGGCCGGGAAAATGGCAAAACAGGAAGGGGTGGATCAGTCTGGATATAAATTGCTGTTCAATGTAGAAAAGGGCGGCGGACAGGAGATTTTTCATCTTCATCTCCATCTGATCGGTGGATGGCATAGCACCTAAAATCCGTGGTAGCAGACAATGTCGTTGTTGGTATAACGGCCACGGGTCGCCCTGGGTCTATTGAGTCCCAGACGTTGACCTACAATAAAAAAAGAAAATAATTCAGTAGCTTACTGATAATTTTACACAAAAAAAGCAACTCAAAAGGCAAGTGAACGTGAAGCTCCTGGTAATTTTCCTATCCACTATGTGGGCATGGCTACCATTTAATCAATCCATGGCCTCACCGCCATTACCCACACCGAAAATTGCAATGGTTACCTGGCGGGGGGAGACCCAGGCGGAGGTCGGTTTTGAAAAAGCGCTGACAGATTTTGGATATCATCCAAATTATGTTCAATTTCATTGTAATCAGGATCATCAACGGCTCAACCGTGCACTTGAATTTCTGAAAAAACAGGACTTTGATCTGATTTATGTATTTGGTACGACGGCGACCAGCCGTGTGGTCAAGCATATTTCGAGGGTGCCGATCATTTTTAATATTGTGACAAGACCGGTGGCGTCCGGGATCATTGCGGACTGGAAATCTTCAGGTAACAATGCCGTGGGTGTTTCCAGCAAGGTGCCCATTGAAAAACAGATCAAAGCCCTTAAAAAAGTACTTTGGTTTTCTCGGCTGGGGATCATCTACAACCCCAGAGAAAACAATTCAATTATTCAATCTAAAGAGTTGAATACACTCGCCGGATTGCTGGGATTTCAACTGATTCATTTTAAAATTTCCAATGAACGGGATGTGGATCAGAAACTTAAAAATTCTAACAAAAAAGTAGATGCTGTGTTTTTGCTCTCTGACTCAACCGTTAAAATACTGGGCAAAAAAATTATGGACAGCGTCAACAAGAATCGTCTTCCCTCACTGGCGGCATTGGAGGAGATGGTCATCAACGATGGTGCCATGATGGGACTGAGCCCCAATTATTACCACCTCGGCAGGCTGGCTGCACGCAAGGCGCATTCCGTTTTAACCGATCATCATCCCTCAGAAATTGAAAGTGTCACTTCGGCGCATTTCAATATTACCATCAATCTGCGCACTGCAAAAAATATCGGAATTCATATTCCTACAGGGCTCCTGGTCATGGCCGATAAAATCGTCCGTTAATGCATATCCCCCACCACAGCCTGAATTGCGAATCCAATTTGTTCCCTCCAAACATGTTTTAACCCAGCTTGGCAATCAAGCGTGCGATCGGTTTCCGCACCCTATAGAGAGCGAAAACCGATCGCTTTTATTTGGGGAAGATGTTAACCCCTCGAAAATTAAAGAGTATTTAATTAATCTATCTCGGGCATGAAAAATGCTTTATAAAACATACAGTTGCCTAAACAAGCCGATTGTTCAGGATGAATGGTTAATGCTCTTTAATCAAATTACATTTAAAGGAGGCTGCAAATGAAAGGTAAACAACAAAACAAATTGAATGTGATGCTCATGGCAGCAGTAATCTTTACCATGATCTGCATGCCGATTCTGGCATCCGCAAAAACCTACAGGCTAAAATTTCAGATGGCCTGGCATACCCAGCACCCCCAGTACAAGGCGTATAAAGAATTCATCCGAATTGTAAAGGAAGCGACCGACGGGCAAATTAAATTCACGGTATTCCCGGCAAGCCAGCTTATCGGAAGGAATGAGGCTTTGGACGGGCTTAAAAACGGCACCATTGATATGCTGGCCTCCTGCGGCGCCTATTACCACGGCATGGTGCCTGAAGGGGATGTTGACTGGCTCCCGTATATCTCTTTAAACAACCGGGAAAATTTTTATGATTTTATGAACGATCCCAAAGGAGAATTTCATAAAATCATTTACGATGCCTATATTGAAAAGGCCAATGCCATCCTGCTTACCAATGTCATCTGCGGCAGTTCCGGTATCATCGGACGCGGGAATACAGCCTATGACACAGTGGATTCCTTAAAAAATATCAAACTGCGGGCAGCCGGCGGGGTCAGCACCCGGGTCGCCAAAGCCTGGGGGGCAAGCCCTGTTACCATGGCCACTGGCGAGATCTATCCGGCACTTCAGCGGGGCACCGTTGATGCCTTGATTTTTTATGCCTATGGTCTCAAAGACTACAAATTTTTTGAAGTGGCCAAGACATTTACGAAACCACCGGTCTTTACCTGGGCCGACGATTTATGGATCAACCAGGACGCCTTTCACCGCCTGCCTGAAGCCCTTCAAGCAAAGCTGGTTGAAGCGGCCCGGAAGTGGGGACGCTGGGCCAGCGTGACCTATTGGCCCGAGTACGAAGAAACAAACGAAAAATGGTGCCAGAAAAAGAAAGTGAAGTTTGTCACCATGGATCAAGCCAATATCCAGAAATCCAAAGAGATGCTCCAAGAGGTATGGGAATGGTATGCCAATGAAAGCCCTGGATGCAAACGCCTGGTGGAACTGGCAAGAGCGGAGCAGCTAAAGTGGGCCACCACCAGCCTGAAATAATCCGAGGCCCAGCCTTGTGAAAGAATCAGATCCCCGGGCCTGCCGGGGCTGATCCTTTCATGACAACAACCCCTCAAAACTGGAGGATACGATGGAAAAGCCCCCTTTTATTCAACTTCTGGACAAAATTTGTGCTCTGGATGAAAAACTCGCCGAATTTGCGGGATGGATTGTGGTCGTAATGATGCTGACCATCACCTATGATGTGGCCATGCGGTATATTTTTAATGCCCCCACCACATGGAGCTTTGAAGTAAACCGGTACATGCTCATCATGGTGGTGTTTATCGGCGGGGCCTGGACCCTACCGGCCGGCGGCCATGTGAGTGTGGATATCGCAGTGGAACGGGTATCGAAAAAAAAGCGGCTCATTCTTGATTTAGTGACTTCGCTGATGGCGGCCTTTTATGTACTGATTTTTTTGGTGGAATCTATTGCGTTTACCTGGGATGCGTTTGTCCACGGCGTGAAAAGTACTGAATATCTGGCATGGCCCCTGTGGCCCATCAGGTCTTTTCTGGTCATTGGTGGTTTTTTACTTTTTCTGGAATACCTGATCAGAATTATCAAGGCGGTTGCCGTGTTGACCGGACGCCTTCCTTACCCCCAATCTGAAAACGGATAGGAGTATTATTGCTATGGAATGGTATATTGTACTTTTGATTCTAGTGGGATCCCTGACTCTGTTTTTGTTTCTTGGGCTTCCTGTGGCTTTTTCTCTAGGTTTTTTGAGCGTATTGGCCGCCCTGGTTTTCTGGCCGGGGACCACAGGGCTTTACGGTGTCGCCCTGGCCGGCTATGGTCATATGGGCAACTACACGCTGGTTTGTGTGCCGTTATTTATTCTCATGGCCCAACTGGTAATGCACAGTCACATGGGCACCGACTCCTATGAAGTGGCGGACCGCTTCCTGCGGCGGCTGCCCGGAGGCTTAGGCATGACATCTGCCGTGTTCGGTGCTATTTTCGGAGCGGTGTGCGGCGCCAGCACCGCCGGGACGGCGACGGTGGGCCTGCTCTCCTTGCCGGAAATGATCCAGCGGCAGTACCAGGCCGGAATGTCCGGTGCCATTGTTGCCTTTTCCGGTGCCTTGTCCATTTTGATCCCCCCCAGCGTCATCCTCATTCTCTATGGGACACTGGCCAATGAATCCATCGGTGCCCTTTTTGCCGGCGGCATTATTCCGGGGATTCTCATGACAGGGCTGGCCCTGGGCTATATTTTCATCCGGGTCAAACTGAATCCCCAGGTCGCCCCCAGGGACGACGTCCACTTTTCCTGGAAAGAAAAGTTTTCCTCACTATGGAAGGTCTGGTCCCTTCTTCTGGTCATCGTCATCTTGTTATTTACGATTTACACAGGGGTGGCCACCCCCACCGAAGCCAGTGCGATTGCCTGCCTGGCAGTCTTTGCCATCGCAATATTCAAACGGAGCCTGGATCTTACCACCACCCGAAAAGCCTTGATGCATACGGTAAGAACCACAGCCATGATCGGCTGGATTATTATCGGTGCGACCTCTTTCGGTTATGTGATTATCTATTCAGGATGTGCGGCAGAACTTACCGACTGGGTGGTGGCCCTCCCGGTACCCAGTTATGCCGTAGTGATTATTCTCATGTTCGGTTTTCTGATCATGGGCATGTTTTTAGATCCAGCAGCCATCGTGATGATGACAACCCCCATTGTGTTGCCTATTCTCAATGCGTTGGAAATCAATATTCTCTGGTTCGGTATTCTTATGGCGGTGAACATGTGTGCGGGAAATATTTCGCCACCCATGGGCCTGAATCTGTATATCGTCAAAGGGCTGATGCCACAAGAGATACAACTCGGACAATTGTTCAGAGCGGCTGTTCCCTTTATTATACTGGATGTGCTTACCATCGCTCTGATCATGGTGTTTCCGGGCCTGGTGACATGGCTGCCCAGCCTGATGGTTTAACCTTAACCGATGTGGGGATAAAGATGATCTGCACCTTTATCCCCATTCCAACGGTCACGGTAAGGATGAACGTTTCTGCATCCGAGCACTGAACAGAATAGACATCGTTTACGGGGACATCGGAGGATTTGCCCCCCAACCGTGTCTGACTCAAAAAAGCAATCCAGGTCGGCCCATGGTCGTTCTCTTCAATCGGTCAAATTTAATCTTTCAAGGCGGCGGTTCAGGGCGAATCTGCTGATGCCCAGCCGCCTGCCAGCCTCTGTTTTATTCCCATTTGTCTTGTCAAGGGCGGCCCGGATCAATTGACTTTCAAGCTGATTCATGGCGCTTTTCAAATCAATGTCGTTCCATGCCTGTTCTGTCGGGATCAGTGTCGGGACATATTTGCTTTCAGGGGTATCCAATCCTGACGACGCGTTGACAAAAAACTCTCTGGGAAGGACGTCCGTTTGGATTTCCTCTCCTTTGGTAAAAATAATGGCCCGCTCAATAAAATTTCTCAATTCCCTGACATTTCCCTCCCATGGATGTCTTACCAAAGCCTGTTTCACCGCTTTAGACAAGGTTTTGGGTGTCGTTTTCATCTCCTGGCAAAATCTGTCCAGAAAATAATTGGCCAGTAAAATGATATCATCCTTTCTTTGGTTGAGCGGCGGCAGGTTCAAGGAGATCACATTCAGCCGATAATACAGATCCTGGCGGAAACAGTTTTCTTTGATGGCCGTTGCCAAGTCCTTGTTCGTGGCGGCAATGACCCTGACATTCACTTTGATATCTCGGCAGGAACCGATACGACGGAATTTTTTTTGTTCAAGAACCCGCAACAGCTTTGCCTGGGCCGACATGGGCATGTCCCCGATTTCATCTAAAAAAACGGTTCCCTTGTCTGCCAGTTCAAACAGTCCCTTTTTAGCGGTCTTGGCATCCGTAAACGCCCCTTTTTCATGGCCGAACAATTCGCTTTCAATGATATGCTCCGGCAGGGATGCACAATTGATTTCAATGAACGGCGCCTTGTTTCTCAAGCTTTTATAATGGATGGCCGAGGCCACCAACTCCTTTCCGGTCCCGCTTTCACCACAAATCAACACGGTGGTATTCTTACTTGCCGCCAGCATGTCAATTTTTTTATAGATTTCTTTCATGGCCGGGCTCTGGCCAATCAAATCACAAAACCGGTAAAATTTTTTCTGTTGGTATTTAAGGTATTCATAGTCCTTTCTGAAATGCCTGTCTTCAAGAAGCTTTTCCACCATATTCCGGAGATCTTCCAGTTCAAAGGGCTTATCCACAAAATTGCCTGCTCCTTTTTTAACGGCTTCCACAGTGGTTTGGGTATCCCCATAGGCCGTCATAACGATAACGGGAATTTCAGGATTCCATGCCAAAATCTTTTCCATGACCTCAATACCGTCCATACCCGGCAGCCTAAGGTCCAAAAGTACTAATTCGGGCAAGAAATCATCCAGTACGGCCAAGGCCTTTTCACCAGACTGCGCACATCGGACTTCATATCCCCGGGCCTCAAAGGCCATGGCCAGCGAACGCCTTAACACCTTTTCATCATCGACAATCAGCAACCTGGCTTTGTCCATATTCCTTTTCTCCGTCATCCTTAGGCCTCTGGAAAAAATAAAATCCTGCACCCTATGGGTCGATGTTAAAATTTCCATGGCCCTTACTTGTGGCGATGGGAAGCAACAAAAGTACCTGAGTCCCCTTGCTCACTATAGAGTCAATAAATATATACCCACTATTTTTTTCCATTAATGTATGAACGATGGGCAGGCCCAGGCCCGTTCCACTCGGCGAAGTTGAAAAAAAAGGATTAAATACTCGGGACAGATTTTCTTTTGCAATGCCATGACCTGTGTCCTTGAACCGTATTGCAATATATGGTTTCTCATATGCCTTGATATCCAAATTCCTTGGGGTTGCACCCTCTAACCCTTTTTTATCCCTAAAAATATGAGCGGATAATGAGAGTGTCCCCCCTTTTTCCATGGATTTAATTCCGTTAAGTGTCAGGTTAAGAAAAATCTGATGAAGTTGTTCCTTGTCGGCCAAAATTTTGGGAAGCCCCTCCTCCCACTGATACGTGACCTGAATATGATGCTTTCGGATTTTCTCTTTGACCATTTCAATCACTTTCTCAAGTATTCGGGGGGCCTCAATGGCATTGAGCCTGGGTTTTGATGGCCTGGAAAAAGATAGAAGGTCGGACACAATTTTATTTAACCGATTGATTTCAGATAATATTCCTGAGATCAAAACCTTTTCATCCTCTGAACCGGCCCGCTCTGCCAGCACCTGCACACTGGTTTTTATACCGGCCAGCGGATTCCGAATCTCATGGGCCATACCGGCAGAGAGTTGGCCCAGTGAGGCCAATTTATCCACCCGGACCATAATTTCCTCCATTCGTTTGCGCCGGGTAATGTCACGGATATCAGCAATCGCCCCGATCATTCCTCCTGAAATATTTTTGAGTTGGGACGTATTCACTTCCACATATGCCATTTCCCCATTGGCGGTGGGTAATTCAAGCTCATGGTCCAGTACATCTTTTCCAGATACCATGGCCGCCTTAAGCAGATCCCGAATCTGTTGTACCGGCAGCGCTTCCTGCTGTTTGTCATCTGCTGTACAGCCCAACATGACTTGGGCACTCTTATTAATTGAAGTGATCCGCCCGCCGTCATCCACCGTAATGATCCCCGAAGACAGGTTGCGAAAAATATCCTCTTTAAAATTTTTTAAATTAAGGATCTCATTCAGGCTGCCTTTTAAAGTTTGTGCCATTTTGTTGAACTCTCTGGCTAACGCGGAGAATTCATCTTTGGAATCTATTTGGATTTTCTGGCCAAGATTTCCTTTGCGGATATCTTTTGCCCCGGCCATGAGCTTTCTTATGGGTCGGGTCAGTCCGTGAACGAAAAAAAAGGTAACCGGTAGAAACAATCCAAACACAATCGCTGTAAAGGTCAGCACCTGCTTTCTCAGCTTGTGGATATCGGCCATCAATTCTGATTTAAATACTGTCAGGCCGATACTCCAGTTCATTTGTTTACACGGTTGATAGACAATAAATTTTTCGGCATTCTCATATGAATAATCCCCATATCCTTTTTGCCCTGCCATCATTTTCAAAATGTGGTCCTTGAACCGCTGATCCCCTTTCATGACCAGGTCAATCTCCAGAAGTGCCCCTGGTGTATGGTCCGGGTGGTAAATCAAATGCCCTGTGTTGTGAATTAGAAATGCACGGCCTCTTTTTCCAATGCGAAGATCGGCAACATAATTGATAAACGCTTCTTTCTTGATATCAAACGCAAGTATTCCGATTTTTCTATCCGGTATCTCAAAATCATAAACAATTTCGCACATGATGATACCAGACGTGGTATTGTTATTGGAAAAATTGAAATCTGATACAAATCTTCCCCGGTCAAGGGTTTTTGTAACCCAGTCTGAATAGGACGCTTGAGATCCTCCGTCCGATATGGATAAAATGCACTCTGCGTTGAGGTCGATCAAATAGACATTATTGTAATACTTGTTTTTATTACAATAATCATCCAAAAGACGGCGAGCCGTATTTAAGCGCTGGTTGAATTCATATTGAAGAAATGCCAGCTGGACAAAGGGTGAATTCGACAAAAGGCGAAGGTCTTTTTGGACCACATCAAAAAAATGGGACACTTGTTCCACCGTTTTCCCCGCCACGTTGTCAAGTTGTTGCCTGGTTTGGACGATAAGGGCATCTGCCGCACTGTTATATGACACCGCACCGACAATCAGCAATGGCACCCCGCCCAAAAGAATCAGGATACAAATAAACTTACTTCTTATGCTGGAAAAAAAATATCGCAAAAATTCATCACCCAATGATGTTCAAATTGTTCAGCCGTGGCATTGCAGAAGAACTGATACCAAGGCAGCCTATGGGGTACAAATCACCGTTTAACGTATCTGGTCCCCCCGTGTTACCGGGTGAGCTGTCGGTATTTGATGCGGGTGGGTTGATTCTCCTTGATCCCCAGCCGTTTTTTCCGGTCTTTTTCGTAATCGGAATAAGCGCCTTCAAACAACAGGGTCTGGCTGTCCCCTTCAAAGGCCAAAATGTGGGTGGTGATGCGGTCTAAAAACCATCGATCATGGCTGATGACCACGGCGGACCCCGCAAAACTTTCCAGGGCCTCTTCCAGGGCTCTCATGGTGTTGACATCAAGGTCATTGGTCGGTTCGTCAAGCAGGAGCAGGTTGGCTTCCTGTTGAAGCATGGTGGCCATGTGGACCCGGTTGCGCTCGCCGCCGGAAATATCCTTGACCTTTTTTTGCTGGTCGGTACCCGAAAAGTTGAACTTGCCCACATAGGCCCGGGCATTGATCTCCCGGCCGCCGATGAGCAGGGTGTCATTGCCGCCGGAAATGACTTCGTAAATGGTTTTTTCCGGATCCAGGGTGTCCCGCTCCTGGTCTACATAGGCCAGCTTGACACTCTGACCCAGTTCAAATGTGCCATTGTCCGGAGTTTCTTTGCCCGTGATCATTTTGAACAATGTGGTTTTACCGGCACCGTTGGGGCCGACAACCCCGACGATGGCGCCAGCCGGGATGATAAAGTTCATATCCGCCACCAGCAGTTTTTCCCCAAATGCTTTGGACACATTTTCTGCGACAATGACTTTGGCGCCCAGACGGGGGCCGGGTGGGATGAAAATTTCCATCTCCTGTTCCTGTTCCTGCTGTTTGACGTCTTTTTTCAAAAGTTCCTCATAGGCCTTAATCCTGGCCTTGGATTTACTGCGTTTGCCTTTGGGGGACATGTTGATCCAATCCAGCTCCCGGGCCAGGGCCTGCTGGCGCTTGCTTTCGCTTTTTTGCGCTGTGGCAAGACGTTTTTGTTTCTGGGCCAGCCAGGAGGAATAGTTCCCTTTCCAGGGAATGCCTTCGCCCCGGTCCAGTTCCAGAATCCAGCCGGCCACATTGTCCAGAAAGTATCTGTCATGGGTCACGGCAATGATGGTGCCTTTGAATTTACTCAGATGCATTTCCAACCAGGCCACAGACTCGGCGTCCAAATGGTTGGTGGGCTCGTCAAGCAGCAATATGTCCGGTTTCTGGAGCAGCAGCCGGCACAGGGCTACCCGGCGTTTTTCACCACCGGAAATCACAGACACTTTGGTGTCTCCAGGGGGACAGCGCAGGGCGTCCATGGCCATGTTCAGTCTGGCATCCAGGTCCCAGGCATCCATATGGTCCAGCTTCTCCTGCAACTCCCCCTGGCGCTGGATTAGCGCATCCATTTGTTCGTCGGACATAGGTTCCGCAAATTTTTCGGAAATCTGCTCATATTCGTTGAGCAGGTCCACGGTGTCCTGGACCCCTTCCGCCACCACTTCCCGGACGGTTTTGTCCGAATCCACAAGGGGCTCTTGTTCCAGGTACCCCACGGTGAAGCCCTTGGATAAAATGGTTTCGCCGGTGTGGTCCGTGTCGATCCCGGCAAGGATACGCAGCAGTGAGGATTTACCAGAACCATTGAGGCCCAGAACCCCGATTTTGGCCCCGTAAAAATAGGAAAGGGATATATCTTTGAGCACCTGGCGTTTGCCATGGAATTTGCTCACGTTGATCATGGAATAAATCACTTTTTTCGTATCTTCAGTCACTTTATACTCCTTTTTAATTGTATTGGGTGACGACCGGCGCTTTAAGGATTAAATCAATGGCTTCCCGGGCAGTTTGGGCAATGGCGGGGAAATCTTCGGTGAGTTTGGTCATCTGTCTTAGGTTTTCAGCCGTCCTCAGGATGAGCCGGGCAAAGTCTCCTTCGGCATAATCCGACGCATGCATGAGTTCATCCCAGGGGGTATCATGGGCCCAGGCGTTGATCAGCACCGCGGGCTGAATATATAAATTGGGGGCCGGGAATCCTGCTTTGAGCATGGTTATGGCAAAAGGTTTGAGCCCCTTTCGGATATTCAAAAAAGTGTCTTTGAGCCGTTTGGGAAGGGCGGTCTGGTATAAGGGGTCGTCTTTAAATTCCTTTTCATTGACAAAGGCGCCCATAATGGCCGCCAACAATGCCGGATCATGTGCCGGCATGAGATTGTCCCTCAGGCTTTGGGCCACAAGCAGGGGGGAATCAATCCGCAGTTTGGACGCCCAGATGCCGTCTTCAGTGAGGGCTGCGGGTTTTTTATCTTCAGGGGTTACAAATCCTTCCTGAATGAGAAATTCCATGTGGTCGATGAAATCCAGCCACAGGTATTCCATCTCAAGCCCGTATTTTTTCCTGGCTTTTTTCCCGCTTTTTCCAGTGTTGTTGTCCGTGGCAATGAGGTAAGAGGCAAAGGATTTTTCCAGCAGGGTTTTGATCTGGTCCGGTGTATGGGACAATAGCAGGTTCAAAACCATGGAAAAATCAATTTTTAACTGAGAATCCACGTTCAGGGGCGGTGCATTCAGCAGTCTGGCAATCAGGGAAATATCCATGAATTTACCGGGCAGCACCATGCCAAACCCAATGTTATCCATACCTCGACGCCCGGCCCGCCCAGCCATTTGTTGAAATTCGCTTGGGGTCAGGGATAAAAAATCTTTGCCGTTAAACCGGTCAGAATTTAAAATGACCACGGTTCTGGCCGGAAAGTTGACCCCGGCTGCCACGGTGGAGGTCGCGAACATGGCATCCAGAAGTCCTTCAGCCATGAGGGTTTCAACCACAACCTTCCATGCCGGTAAATGTCCCGAGTGGTGGGCTGCAGTGCCGGTTTGCTCAAGATATGTGCGCTGGGGATGGTGGGCCAGGTGAGGATGCTCTCTTGTCAGTTCCTCTAACCGTTCACGAAGCCGCTGGTTTCGTTCAGGATTTTGCTGTACAAGGTTACCATTGCACAGTTTTATGGCCTGATCACACTCCATCCGGGACTTGAGAAAAAAGATGGCTGGCAGCAGGTCAAAGGCGGCCATCACTTCCAAAACATCGGCAAACCGGGGGAGTTTGCCCGGCGGCGCCAGCATGGGCTTGTGACGGGAATTGACGTACTTATACACCTTTTTGTGCAGCCGGGGTCTGCGGTGCCCCGCAGGCGTTTCAAGCAGGGGGAGCAGGGTTCCGGATGGATGGAAGAAAATCGGATGAAGGGGGACAGGCCGATCTGTATTTTCGACGATTTCACAGGGTTTGCCACGGATCTGGGCCAGCCATCCGGCGATCTGGTCGGGGTTGCCGATGGTGGCGGAAAGCAGCAATAGGGGGATGCGCACCGGCAGATAGATCATGATCTCTTCCCAGACCACCCCTCGTTCAGCATCTCCGAGGTAATGGGCCTCGTCCAGGATGATGAGATCGCAGTCCATGTCCTCTCCGGTATACATGGCATCATAGAGTTGATTCCTCAGGATCTCCGTGGTGCCGATAATGATTTCGGCCCGGGTGTTTTCCTTGATGTCGCCGGTAAGGATGCCCACATGTTCTTTGCCGAATATTTTTGAAAATCCCCCATGAATGGAGTTGGTCAGGGCCTTAAGAGGGGTGGCATACCAGACTTTGCCGCCTTTTTCCATTATCATGCGGGCTGCCTGCTCGGCGATCCAGGTTTTACCCGCGCCCGTGGGGGCTGTCACCAGGCAGTCTGAGGTTTGAATGGCGTCAATGGCCTGAATTTGAAATAGATCTGGTTTAAAAGGTGCTTTTTCCGGGATGCCGATCTGTCCAAAAACTTTTTTCAATCCTCTATCCGCACCGGCCTGGAGTGTGGGACGTCTGTCCCTCTTTTTTTTATCATGCCGGTAATGGGTTTGTCTGCGGTTTGTTTTAGAGGAAAATCTTTGTGAAGCGTAGGTGTTTTTTCTATTCATATTTTGTTGTGGGTCTAAGCCTGGGATTCGATAGACCAGAGGTGGCCCGTGGCCGTTATATCATCAATGGATTATTGTAACTTGTCCACTTTAAACCACAAAATCATATCATTATCAATAGTCTTGTGTCTTATCGTGGGGGGTGCGGGTGACGTTTTACAAAATTTTTAACCGTGTGACGCACCGAATCCATGCCGAATTTTGACGGTTCAAGCCGGTGGATGGGAATAAACATGAATTCAGCCACATCATCCATGGGACGGATGCTTTTGAAATTGGCAACCTGACAGATAAAGGCCATGTCTGTGATGGGGTATACCACGCCTCCGTAGGCGTAGGTGTTGGGAAATGAGCCAAAATAGGTGAGGGCGGTTACATCAAGATTGAGTTCTTCTTTGATCTCCCGGATCAGGCAGGTTTCAATGCCCTCGCCGGGTTCTGCAAACCCACCAGGCAGATCCAGACTGCCTTTCGCCGGGTCCATGTTGCGGCGGGTAACCAGCAGTCGGCCTAGATCATCGGTGATCAAGGCCATGGCGGCGGCTGCATTATTGATGAAAAATCTTATTATATAACCTTGATATTTGTCAGTCTGAATGCTAAATATCAAGGTTATGGAAAGATACAAACATCGATTGATTGAAAACAGATTACTGGAACTGTTTCAGTATTTTCCGGTTGTGGCCGTCCTAGGTGCCCGACAGGTCGGGAAATCTACCCTTGTGGAGAATCTTTTTTCCGGCCAGGTCCGTACCACCGTATTTGATCCTGTGGTCGATATCGGAAATGCCCGGCAGGATCCTGATTTTTTTCTTCAAAATATTAAACCGCCGGCTTTTTTTGATGAAGTACAGTATGCACCTGAGCTTCTTAACGCCATTAAACGAAAAGTCGATCAGGAAAAAAAGAATGGCATGTATATTTTAAGCGGTTCTCAAAACCTGTCTGTTCTAAGAGAGATTTCTGAATCTCTTGCCGGTCGGGTGGCAATTTTAAATCTGTGGCCCATGAGCTATTGTGAAGCAACTGAAACCCCCGGAGACAATTTTCTGGAACAGTGGCTTTCAGCTCCCGGAAAACAGGGACAGGAAGCTGGCAACACTTTCAATACCGATCATTTGGTCTTTGATACGATATGGAAGGGCGGTTATCCTAAAATTTTTGAATTGCCGGATAGTTTAATTCCAGGCTACTGGCAGTCATACATGCAGACTTATATTGAACGGGATGTGCGCAAGGTTGCCAATATCGGCGCATTGCAGACCTTTGGCAGATTTATCGGGCTGTTGGGTGCGCTGACGTCTCAGGAAATCAACTACAATCAACTTGGCCGGGAACTTGGGGTGGCAAGAAACACTGCACAGGCATGGACCCAGATCGCAGAAGCAACGTTCCAGTGGATTTCCATTCCTGCCTTTTCTAGAAATCCGGTCAAAAAAATCAGCGGTAAAAATAAAGGGTATTTCACCGATACAGGCCTGATTTGCAATCTGCAAAAAATATCTTCTGCCACAGTGATTGCATCCCACCCATTACAAGGGGCTTTGTTTGAAACCTTTGTTGTCATGGAGATCGTAAAACTTATTCAAAAACTACCCATTCAACCTAACCTGTATCACTTCCGGAGTCATTCCGGGGCTGAAATCGATCTGCTCCTTGAGTTGGATGGCAGGCTTTATCCGGTTGAAATAAAATCTAAAAGCAATCCTTCCCATAAAGATATTCGTGGATTTAAAGCATTTAAGGAATGTTTCCCAAAAGAAAATATACAAAAGGGGTTGGTGATCTGCGCGGTGCCCTCGCCTCAATTTATAAACAAAAATGTGTTGGCAATACCGTGGTGGTATTTGTAAAAAGGCCCATGATCAGAATTAAAGCGTCCAAAGCTGCGCCGGACACGTATATCAATTATATTTCAATCAGGTTTTCCACGTGTTGCAATTGTTGCTCAAGTTCCTTTGATTTTTCCGGTGTGTTTTGCTCTTCAAGCTGTTTTCTTAACGAATCAACCATCTCTCTGAGCTTTGGCAAGACTTCTTTTTTAAACGCATCCTTTTGTTCTGCTGAAAATTTGGAAATATCGCCGATCAGTTCATTAATTGTGTTCTGAAATGATGCGATGTTGAGTGTATTCAGATAATCCTCAAGTTGTTTTAACATATCTGATTTCTGATTGAGCAGGTCGTTTATCACGGTTTTAAACTGCTTGCTTGCGGCGGCCATTTGATACTCCAAAAAGGTGACGCCGTTAACGGTATCACCTGATTTTAAAGGGGTACCGCTGGACGCCGAATCGGAAGCAATGGCGACAATGTATGCATTGGAACGGGTGGAAAACAGTGTACTCATCAAGACAAATGGGGTGTCAGTGCTGAGTTGCTTTTTATATTCTTTGCCAATTTGGACCTCTATTTTGGCGGTTGCGGGGGCTGTAGATGTGGATACTTTTATTACCTCTCCAATGAGAACGCCTTTTTCATCAGGCGCGTCAGCTAAATACACCTGACTGCCTTGGGCAAGATTCCCAGGGCTGTTATATCGCACATTGATCACCAGATCGCTTTGGAAAAATGAGAGGATCCGCGACAGTGGATTGGCCCCGCAGCTATCGCAAAAAATGATAAGAAAACTGAGAGTTAATATTGAGATGGATAATTTTTTCATTGGGTCCTCCTTGGGATAAGCTGTATTCAGGTATTGAGTATTAAGACGTTTGAGGGGGGATGTCAAGGTGGCGGCTGAAAGTGAAAAATATTTCAAAATGATCTGATCTGTGGTAGTAAAATCAACTTATGGATAAAATTCAAATTAATGGCGGACGACGCCTGAGCGGCGACGTCTATATCAGCGGGGCAAAAAACGCAGCCCTTCCTTTAATCGCGTCCAGCATTCTGGTGGACGGTTCAATGGTATTTTCCAATGTTCCCAGATTGATGGATATTCACTCCATTCAATTGCTTCTTGAAGACCTTGGGGCGGTATGTGAATTTGATGATCATACCATGACCGTTGACGGCAGGGGAATTCATAAAATTGAAGCGGCCTACGATCTGGTCCGCAAGATGAGGGCTTCAATCCTTGTACTCGGCCCCTTGGTGGCAAGGTTCGGGCACGCCAAGGTCTCCATGCCCGGAGGCTGTGCCATTGGGGCCAGGCCGGTGAATATGCATTTGACAGGCCTGGAAGCCCTTGGGGCAGAAATCCACATCGAACATGGCTATATCGAAGCCCGAACCAAAGGCGGCCGGCTGACAGGCAATGAAATTTACTTTGACATTCCCACAGTGACCGGGACTGAAAATTTGATGATGGCCGCAGTTTTGGCACAAGGGAAAACCGTACTGCGCAATGCAGCCCGCGAACCTGAAATTGTATGCCTGGCCGATGCGTTGAATACCATGGGCGCCCAAATTTCAGGGGCAGGTACCGCCATCATGACCATTGAAGGGGTTAAGAAGCTGACGCCCGCCCAGGTCAGTGTCATTCCCGATCGCATTGAAACCGGCACTTTTATGGTGGCGGCTGCCGCTACAGGTGGGGATGTGATGATCCGGGGCTGCGTGCCGGACCATATCGGTGGGGTGATCAGCAAGCTGAAGGGCACGGGTACGGACGTTGAGGTGTTTGAAGACCGGCTCAGGGTCAAGGGGGGGGCGTCCATCAAAAGTGTTGATATCAAAACCCTGCCATACCCAGGATTTCCTACGGATATGCAGGCCCAGTTCATGGCATTGATGGCCATTGCCAACGGGAATTGTGTGATCCATGAGTCCATATTTGAAAATCGGTTTATTCATGCCAATGAGCTGCTGCGAATGGGGGCCGATATTTCCATTTCCAATGGAAATTATGCCATGGTTCGCGGGGTTGAAAAACTCCAGGGGGCGCCGGTGATGGCATCTGATCTTAGGGCCAGTGCATCTCTTGTCATTGCCGGACTGGTGGCTGACGGCACAACAGAGATCTCCCGGGTGTACCACATGGACCGGGGGTATGAAGGCATTGAGGAGAAATTTTCAGGCCTGGGTGCCGATATTTCAAGAATCAAACCCTGAGTGGTGCCGGGAGGGCGTTAAATTGTAAGGGAGGACAGATGTGAAAAATCAGTTAAACCACATCTGTCCGCCTTTGCTACCCATTGCGTTTCTTCTGGCCTGTGGGATTGGATCGGATCTTTATCCACCTTTTTCCTTGAATTGGTATGTCCCGGTCGGTGTCATCATCTGCACGCTGGGTTCTATTTTTATTTTCTTTCGGCGGTCTTGTCTTTTAATTTTTTGTTGCTGTGCGGCGCCATTGATTGGGGCCGTATCCATGGATCGTATCAATCATCCGGTGTTGCCGGAACATCATATCTCACGATTTGCCGATGGCGCCAAAAAGACAATTATCGGTCAGGTGGATTCCCTTGCCCGCCATGATCCTGGCAAAGTTCGTGTGACGCTCAATTGCAAGAAAATTATAGATCAAAATGGCAGGTCCCATCCGGTGGCAGGACGGGTTCGGGTGAATATTTATCTTCGTGGCGCATCGCAGAAGGTCAAACTGCCGGTCTTTGGGGATTCCATTCGGTTTTACAGTCGGCTTCATGGGATTCGTAATTTTGCAAATCCCGGCGGCTATGACTACAAATCCAGGATGAAATATCAAGGTATTTTCGGTACGACACATACCCGGGCAAATAAAATTACCATTGCCCCTCAATCAGAAACCGGTCTTCGGGTGTGGTTCTACCGTCAGGTTGAGGCCATACGGACAAAATTCTGGAAAAGAACCTTGGCGTTGGCTGGACCGGGACGGGCCTCGTCTGCAGGCGTGTTGACGGCGTTGGTGACGGGAAAAAAAGAGGCCGTGTCGAGGGATGTCAAAGAACAATTTTCTAAGGCGGGCATTTCCCATCTGTTGGCAATTTCCGGGTTCCACTTGGCGTTAATTGCACTTGGGGTGTATTTCTTATTGGGGCGGGCGATGAATTGGGTCCCTTCCTGGACGATCTCTGGACGGAACCGGAAAGTGGCCGGACTGCTGACCCTGATGCCATTGACAGGCTATGCGCTTTTTACCGGGTTTTCTCCGTCCACCCAGCGGGCATTGATTATGGTGGCTGGATTTATGATTGCCCTGTCACTGGAAAAACAAAAAGATCCCTTAAACATCATCTGCCTTGCCGCCATATTGATTTTGGTGTTTGATCCGCCTGCTTTGTTTTCCATTTCTTTTCAGCTCTCATTCGCGGCGGTGTGGTGTATCATTGTCGGGTTTGCACGGGTGCATCAAATGGGGTGGCTGCCTGAAAATAAAGGGCTTGCATGGTTGTGGGGGATGGTTTTGGTGACGCTTTTTGCCGGATTGGGCACAGCCCCCATCATCGCCAGATACTTTAACATGATCTCCTGTGTACAGGTCGCTTCCAACCTGGTCCTGGTTCCCTTGATTGGATTTATCTGTCTGCCTTTGGGGATTGCAGGGTTTCTGGTGGGGGAATGGATCTGGCCTTGGGCCGGGGATTGGATCGTGTTGCATGTTATTCATTTGTTGGATATGGGCCTGGGTATCGTGGCATATCTCACAGGATTTGACTGGGCCTGGGTGAGAGTCGTTACCCCCGGCAATGTGGAACTTCTCTTGATTTATGGCGGCATGGCCGCAATCTATTTAGCCGTATTTAAAAGAAAAAAACAGACCATCATCTTTCTTTTGGTCGTGATCGCCACAAGTGTCGTCTGGATCGGATACCGGCTGAAACAGCGATATCTACCGGGCCGGCTGACCATCGTCAACCTTGATGTGGGGCAGGCCTCGGCGGCAGTGATCAGGACCCCCAACGGCAAAACCCTGCTCATTGATGGCGGCGGATTCTCAGGATGGTCGGTGTTTGACACAGGACGGTATATTATTGCGCCTTACCTATGGCGCCAGTGGATCATGTCCCTGGATGCCGTTATCCTGACCCATCCCCAGGCCGATCATATGAATGGGCTGATTTTTATTTTGAAAAATTTCAAAGTGGATCAGTGGATACACAATGGTGACAAAAATACATCCCGATCATTCCGGGCGCTGGCCGACATTGTTTCCAACAAGGCCATTTCCCAGGTGATTCCCGGGCCCAAAGGAACAGAACTGTATTTTGGTGGCGTCGGTATTCGCATATTGCCGGGTCCTTCGCATGCTATGGATCTTAACAACAATTCCCTGGTCAGCCGCATTTCTTATAAACAATTTTCAATTCTGTTTCCCGGAGATATCGAAGCAGAACGAGAACAGATGCTGGTGAATCGTGGGGAGTTGTTTTTAGATGCTGACATTTTGGTCTCCCCCCACCATGGCAGTAAAAGCAGCAGCACCCATAATTTCCTTGATAAAGTCAATGCCCAGGGGGTAATAATATCCTGCGGGTACAAAAATCGGTTTGGATTTCCCAGTGACAGGGTTCTGGAAAGCTATCGGAAACGGGGAATGGACATCTTTCGAACGGATCTTATGGGTGCGGTATCCGTGACATCGTCCGGTCTTGGCTATAACATCACAACTTACAGGAAACATTAAACCTTGTATTATATTTATTTTCCCTATGTCCTCATTTTGTCTGGTCTGATGTGGGTTGACTGTTGGAAGAAAGAGCGGCCCAAATGGTGGGCCCCGGCTGTGTTGATGGCGCCCATAGTGACCCCCTACTTTATATTCAAGGCCAGGAGACATCAGGCGGCCATTTTAACACTGATGTTTTTGATCAGTTTTACTGCTGTTGTCGGAGCTGAAGTCTATTTGTACATGAGCGTGAAAGAAACGCGAAAATATGACCATCTGCCGCCGCTGACCCGCCAGATCATGCGTGCCAGCGATACGTTGAAAAATACGAATCACAGGCTTGATAAGGGGATGGTTCACCTCAAAGAGATCGCCAAAACGGACGCCTGGATCAATGAGATGAAAAATACCATTGATTTTATTTCAGAACTTAAAATTATCATGACTCAGAATCAGGCCGCCATTCAGCATCTGGTGAAATTGGCCTCGAATTATCAGCCGTATTGGGTCAAAAAAGAGTTGAACTGGGTCGTCCTTCTCCAGCAGTTTTACACCCACCGGAATGTGAGGAATCATTACGCCAGTCTGGAACGTTATCTTGATGCCTTCAACGCCCTGTTGGTCTATATTTATGAAAATTTTGACAGTATCACTAAGATACAAAGCCGAAGTCATTTGAAAAATTACGACGAATATTACCTGCGCTACCGAAGGGCGGCGGATTCATACAACCGCTTGAATGTGGCCCGTATGACGTTTCAAAATACGTTTGTACATAAAGATCAAAAGGTTAAACCCTACCTTCCCAAACTGCGTCAAACAGAGACCTTTCGTCTGTTGGTGAAGTAATCCGGGGTGCGCAGGTATTTTAAAAACGGGATCACCACCTTGTTTTTATTCCCACCGGAAAGGTCGTAGGTGATATTCACAATGGGGACATTGACTTTTTTTTCAATCTGTTCAGCCATGGCTTCGGTGATGAGTCCCGGGCAGCAGAATGCCGGGTTGACGCCGATGAGCAGGGCTAAGTCGGGGTGTTCACTGACAATGTAATGAATCTTTAAGATATTGTCCATGGATTCACCCGTGTGTTCTGACCGCATGCCGTATTCTTTGAGAATTTCATCAAAGGATTGGTCAATTTTAAGGTCGGATTCATTGAAAAAGGGTTTAAAGTAGGGGTAGTATTTTTTCTCCATGGTTTTCATGGCCGCCAGCATGGCTTTATTGGAGATCAGGCTGAAATATTTGCCTTCCTTGAACCACTTTTTAAAATAGGCGTTGGCGATGATCTTTACATATTGATAGTAAGGTGTGGTCACAGCTTCCCCGCCGTTTTCTTCAATAAATCGAATCAGATCCTGGTTCATGGTACGGTTGTCCCGGACATAGATATCACCGAAAATGCCCACCTTGGGTTTGTTCCCGTCTCTTTTTTGAATTTTTTGGAAATTGGACATGATCTCTTTCAGGGCTTTTTCTTTAGCGCCGCCGGTCAAAAAGGCGGTGCCCATAATGTTCACAGCAGATTTCAACGCCTGGTCTGTTTCACCTTTGTTCAGCTCATAGGGTCGTATTTTACACCCAATGCTTCTAAACAAGCCGCCGAACATATAGGCAAAATAGGTGTTGGTGGACGCCTTGAGCCCAAAATCGAACAAGGATACTTCGCCGCGATACACCGACGCCTGCTCAAACCCGTTTTTTTCCCGGGCCAGGATTTTTTGAATGTGGTAGGGATACATTTTTATATTACAGGCAATGGCGGAATTGTTCAGCCAGAGCACACAGTTGGCGGGATCCAGGCGGTGTATATTTACGGTGTGAATAAAGCCTGCGGCAATGGCATTGAGCGGCAGGCATTGCCCCGTGTTGGTCAACAGACATTTTTTTAATGTCTCCTGGGTCTCCTCCATGAGTATGGCATCATACCCTTCATGTTTCAGGATGTTGACAATAAAGTGGCCGGAAAAGGGGTCCCAATTGGGGAAAATAATGGTTTTGCCAGCAAGGGACTGGGTGAAATGGGGGGTGAATAGATTGTGATCCGGGACAAGCGGCGTTGCCTGTCTGCTGGCATGATTGGAAAATGCACGTACCGCAGCCTCGATACGTGTTTCATACCCTACGCTGGAGTCGTGTTCATCCAGTTCCAGCACCAGATACGGCTTATTGAATTGTTCCATGATCTCTTTAAAATAATCCACGGCAAAGGCATCTGGGGCGCACCGGAAAGAGGAGATAAATACAGGATACAGATTTTCTGTGCTGGCCGCTGCATAGGCCGCCTTAAGAATTGTGGCTGCGTGTTTCCAGTGAATCTGTTCGAGCAGCGGGGCGATACCGCTATAATCGCGCCCTTCAAGATCTATCATATCCTGGAAAAAGGTTTTAATGCCCAGGTTGGAAAAAATGCCGGGGATATTATGGTTCATGGCGTTGGACAATACGGTATAGGGGCGCCCTAACAATAGTACCTGAACAGCTTTGGAACGGATCGGATGTTTTTGTGCCGGATGCTTATCGGCTGTATCTTGTCTGTGCCGATTGTAGACCTGTTTTAACTCAGCATTCCACTTATTTTGAATCGCCACTGCCTGGTCATAGGCCTGGGAGATGTCAAAAAAGGAAAAGCGTCCACTGTCCACCTGCTTCAACGCATTGTATAATTCCATTTTGGTATGGAAATTGGTGTACAGGTATTTGATCATTGGTGTAATCAACCGGTGGGCCTGAGGGTGTCCTGAGATCACGGCCGGGGCAAATTGGGTGTAGTAGCAGTGCTGGCGACGGATTGCTTTGTCGCCGGTTTTATCTTCAAAGTAAAACGGAAGGAATATAAAATCGGTTTTTTCTAAGAGATGATCAATGTGACCGTGGAGGGCCACCACCGGGGCGCAAAATTCCGCACCGGCAATTTTTTTACCCTGTTTTACCGGGTCCTTCATATGACTGCTGGTCTTTACCCTGACGCCCAATGCCTTGAAAAAGACTTTCCAGAAGGGGAGGTCTGCCGTCATGTGAAGGCCGTCGGGCAATCCCATCACAATGTCCGTTTTAGGGGCTGTCTCAGATGGGGCGACGGTTTGGATTTTTTTTCTTACAGCCAGCAAATCATCGCTGTTATGATGGGAGATCCGCTTTTTGGTGTGGTAATCCCGGCCGCAAAGAAAACCATATGCCTGGGGACTGCCATCTACTTCTGCAATGGTAATTTTACAGTGATTGGTGCACAACCGGCAGACTTCCTGACGCACTGGAATGGTTTCCTGCCAGAGTTTAAAGCCCCTGAAAGCGGACGCTGTGAGCTGTCCTGATGTCACCTGTTCCATCGCCATGAGGGCTACGCCCAAGGCACCGGTCAGGTGGCAGTATCTGGAAACAAAGATCGGTTTATTTAATTTTTGCTCAAACGCAGCCACCAGGGCTTTGTTCCTGGCCGTTGCCCCCTGAAACAGGACCTGTTCTCCGATTTTTGCCACATTGGCAACCTTTGTCAGGTAGTTGTCCCGCACGGAATGGAGCACCGATGCCAGAATTTCATTTTTTTCATATCCCTCGGCAAAGAAGTAGTTGATATCCCGTTCCATGAATACGGTGCAGCGATCACTGGACACCGGTGCTGTTACCCCTTCGGCCCTGGCAGAATACTCAGACAGGGGGCAATCCAGTTTGGCGGCCTGCTCCTCGATAAAACTGCCTGTACCTGCGGCACACACGGTATTCATCACCGAAGAAGTGACCACACCGTCTTTGAGCAGGGTGAATTTTGCATCCTGTCCCCCAATTTCGATGATGGTATCCACGTTGGGATTCAGGTTAACGGCAGCTGTGGCATGGGCGGTGATTTCATCGGGTTCAAGGTCGGCACCGATAATTTTTGCTGAGATTCGTCTGCCGGAACCGGTGGTCCCGCAGCCTTTAATGGGTATCTCCAGGTTAAAATTGGATTGAAATTCATCCAGTGCCCGGAATAGTGTCTGCACGGCCTGGACAGGGCGGGACGCGGTTTTGGTGTAAAATCCTGCCACCGGAACACCCGCTTGATCTGTCAATATGCTTTTGGTGGACGTGGACCCCACATCCAGACCAATGAATCCGTGAGTGATGGACCGATGCGTCGGATCTTCGTATACATCCACTTCCACCCCGTGGCGGGTATAGGATTTGAATGCATGAAAGTCAGGATAATTGGAAAGTATGAGCGACAATTCAGGATACCTATATCCCTCGGATTTGCCCTGGTTGTAAAACCAGGTGTCAGACGACGTGTAATCCCGGTGGGCGTCAGCAGGTGCTTCGTCCAGCAGGGACAGCGCTGCCCCTAACGCACCGTATGCCGGGGACAGGTCGTCAATGGTAAATTGAATGCCGGTGATGGATTCCAGGTGGGTCTGCACCGCTTTATTCTGGGACACCCCGCCGCAAAACACCACCTCGCCTTCAGGTCGTTTCTGCTTGAACAAGGTGTTGGCAATATTTTTGGCCAAGCCGTAGCACAGTCCGTCACAAATCTGAGGAATGGTATACCCCTCTTGCTGGGCATGGATCAGATCTGTTTTAGCAAATACAGCGCAGCGGGTGGCAATGTCCGGGCGGGTCCCGGTGTTTTTCAATGCCTGTTCTGATATCTTCCAAGACCCCTCTAAGTGAAGGCGTCCTGCCTGTTGGTCCAAGAAGCTGCCGGTACCGGCAGCGCAGGAGGTGTTGTGCCGGGCGCCGGTGTAGTTGCCCGCATCATCGAAAAGGCTCAGGGAGAATTTTTCGCCCCCAATGTTGAGCAGGGCTGCCGCCTTCGGATGTCGGCTTTTAAGCGCACGGATCACAGCGATCTGCTCATCAATGATGGATTGCGCACAAATAAAGCCCGGCGTCGCTGAAGTTTTGGCCACATGGCCAACAGCGTTGAGTCTCCCTTTTTCTTTGAGGGCCTCTAACAGATTCACCAGGGTCTCTTTCACTTCTCCATGGTGAAATACAGAGTCGATGTATATCGGCTGCCCCTCCATGTCCACTGCGGCAAGATGAATGCAAACCGACCCTGCGTCAATGCCCAAAATCAAGGTGTCGTTTGAATCTTTCATAGTTGATGCCTCACGTCATTCCAAAATGATGTAACCCCGTCAAACCAGCCGTCAATGAATTGTTTTTCGTGGTCAATCCCTTGCTGGGAGGTATAGTTGCCCAGGCCGTTGGCCTTGTATATCTCCTGGAAATAAGATTTGTATTCGTCACAATTGAGCACTTTATACGTATCTTCGCAGTGAAGTACGTACAACAGGTCCTGGTAATGGGCTGATCTGGCCCATTTGATGCCCTCTTTCTTTCCTGCCCGCCAAAAGGTATGATCCCAATCTTGCTTTTCCTGGCGTAGTCGCTTGACGATATCCGGCATCTCGAGTTCTTCGGAAAATCGTTTCTGCAGCTCTTCTTTTTTTTGAATCGCGTCTGTGAGCGCTTCTTGGAACATCTTTGAAAAATTAAAAGAACTTCGCCACTCGGTTAACTTTTCGTGGAGCATATCTGGAATACTCAATGTGATTTTTTGAGCCATATGTTTCTTTCCTGCTTATTTCTGATTGGACGCTAAATTATGGATGATGTTCAACTATACGTATTAAATATTTTCCCACGTGTCAATACCATTCACGCACGCTGATCACTTTGCTCCGAGGAGGGATGAATTGCAGGACATATTCTTTTCTTTTTAAGGGGAAAGCTGATATAGTGGTTTACATGCAGCGACTCTTGAACACGATAAAATATCGGCTTGAAGCACTTGGTGCGAATGTCAGTGCAACAGTGCGCTACCTTGGCCGACTGGTTATCTTTTTTTGTACCGGCCTTGGCTTGTCTTGCAGGCCGCCGTTTCAAACAACCAAAATAATTGAACAGGTCTGGTTCATCGGCGCTAAATCCATGTTTGTGATTGTGCTTACCGCCATTTTTACCGGTATGGTGTTGGGATTGCAGGGCTACCATACCCTGGTCAGCTTTGGATCGGAGGCGGCCCTGGGCTCGGCGGTTGCCATCAGTTTGATCCGGGAGCTGGGGCCGGTTCTGGCTGCCATCATGATTACGGCCCGGGCGGGATCTGCTATGGCCGCAGAGCTGGGGGTGATGCGGATTTCCGAACAGATTGACGCTTTGAAAACCATGGAAATTCATCCCGTGCGATTTACCTTTACGCCCCGGCTGATGGCCGCCATGATCTCTTTTCCTCTGCTGACCGCATTGTTTGATGTGACAGGTATCTTTGGCGGTTATCTGAGCGGATCTCTGATGATGGGGATCAATCCCCATGTTTATATGGATAAGGTGGTCTCCAGTGTTACTTTGGGGGATGTTGGCGGTGGTTTTTTCAAATCCATGGCCTTTTCGGTCTTGGTGACCACCATGTGTTGCTTTCGGGGATATTATGCCCATCAGGAAGGCGGAGGCAGGGGGTTTGGTGCCAAAGGCGTCTCTTTAGCCACAACCAATGCCGTTGTCAATTCCTGCATTCTTATCCTGGTGGCAGACTATGTCATTACCTGGTTTCAGGTATAGGGCAAATGAAGATGGCAGATCCTTTTATTCAACTTGTTAATATTCAGAAACGTTTCGGCAGCAACAATGTCCTTAACGGCGTGACGCTTTCCATCCACCGAGGGCAGGTGACAACGGTGATTGGTAAAAGTGGGACGGGTAAATCTGTTCTCTTAAAGCATCTCATCGGTTTAATGCAACCGGATCAAGGCGAATTGCTGGTCAATGGTATCCCCCTTGACCGAATGGACAGCGCGGAACGGCAAAGGTTTCGACGGGAAATTTCCTATATGTTTCAGGACAACGCATTGTTTGATTTTCTTTCCATTTATGACAATATTGCGTTACCACTGGCGGAAAAGAAACACGTCCACAAGGAAGAGATCCGGAATCGGGTGTTGGAAAAAATGGACATGCTGGGTATTGGCGGTATTGAAGATCATTTTCCGTCTCAGTTGTCCGGCGGGATGCGAAAACGTGTGGCCTTGGCCAGGGCGTTAATTACCAATCCCCAAGTTGTACTGTTTGACGAACCGACCACTGGTCTGGATCCGGTACGCCGAAATAATGTCCACGAAATGATTGCCGGTTACCAAAAAGAATTTGGGTTCACGGCGGTAATTGTCAGCCATGATATCCCGGAAATATTTGCCATTACCCAACACATTGCCATGTTGGACAATGGAAAAATTATATTTGAAGGCAGCACAGAGAAAATGCTGGCGTCAACCCATCCTGTTGTCAATGCCTTTATCAATGGAAAAGAAACTTAGCAGGGGTGTAACATCAATGAAGCATAAAAATATGGAATTGTACGTTGGCATTTTCGTCCTTCTTGGGGGCGTCTGCATTGCCTATTTGATCTTTGTGGTTGGGGACGCCCAATTGTTTGGAGGGGATCGATATGCCCTGCACGGTTATTTTTCTTCGGTCAGTGGATTGAAATCCGGGGCTCGGGTGGAGATGGCTGGTGTGGAGATTGGAAACGTTGGCGAAATCAGCCTGGATAAAAATCGGCTGGTGGCTCGGGTGGTATTTAATATTGATAATGGGGTTGAAGTCAGCGAAGATAGTATCGCATCGGTGAAAACCAGTGGTATCATCGGTGAGAAGTATATTGATATCTCCCCCGGCGGTGATATGATGTGCCTTGAACAGGGGGATGAAATAATGAATACCGAATCCACTCTGGATATTGAATCATTGGTCCGCAAATTTATTTTTAGCCAGGATAGTGCCGGTACCCCCTGATCCTTTATTTTTTTGTTTTGTAAGAAAGGTTCAGTAACTTACTGAATTACTTTCTTGTTTTGTTGTGAACCAACGCCTGGGATTCGATAGACCAGGGACGGCCCGTGGCCGTTATAATGACGATTAGGAATGAAACATGTTCAATATTAAACGCAGTATATTGTGCTGGATGATGTTAGGTCTGATTTCAAGTATCATCGTCGGGTTGGTGCCAACCGCTTTTTCCAAGGTGTTGGCGGCAACGGACGATTCTGAGCAAAAAGCTATCCAGGCCCGTATAGCCCTTGAAAGCACCGTGAATGAAGTGTTGGCGATTATTCAGGATGAGGCGTTGATTGCCAACCCTGAGAAACAGGAACGATTACTTTACGATAAAGCCTTTGAGATTTTTGATTTCAATACCTTTTCCATGCTGTCCCTAGGACGTAAGTACCGGGAGTTCAGCCCGGCACAGCGTAAGGAATTTATTTCCTTATTTTCAAAGATGATCTCAAATACCTATTTCCCGAAACTTGCGGGTCAGGATGTTTCAAATATTAGCATTAGTTACAATGACGTGCAGCCATTAACACCAAGAAAGGGAATTTACCGTACTGATATCGCCACCGATCTGATTCACAATGAAACCCGTGTGGCCATTGTATACAGAATGATTCAGAAAAAAAATCCAGGGTGGAAAATTTACGATATAAAAATTGAAGGCGTGTCCATGGCGGCCAATTATCGGGAACAATTTAAGCAAGATTTATCGCTGACGCCAGAAAAAATAATCGCCCGCCTCAAAGGAAAGGTTGAAAAGTGAGAAATACGGAACGTTTGATACTCTCAGTGCTGATGGCCTTTGGAATTTTTGGTATCAGTATCATATATGCGGGAACTGTTGCTGCAGAAGATGTGTCAACCGATCAGCGGATGGAGGATGCCGCATTTTCTGAAGATTTATTTGATGAATATGAACAGGCGCACTCGGCAACACAAATTGTTGCCGATCCCATTTATTATTTCAATAAGGCCATGTTCACCTTTAACGATTATTTTTATTTTTATGGTCTTAAGCCGGTCACTCAAGGATACAAAATGGTTGTCCCCACACCGGTCAGAATCGGTATTAAAAATTTTTTCAATAACTTAACCTGTCCGGTACGGTTTATAAATAATATCCTCCAAGGTAAGATAGAGTCTGCAGAACGCGAATTTACCGCATTTTGTGTAAATTCCACAATTGGTGTGCTAGGGATTTATAATTATGCCCAGAACCATATGGACATTCACCTCGAGGATGAAGACTTAGGACAAACTTTGGGAGTCTGGGGCATGGGAAATGGATTCTACCTGGTACTGCCTGTATTGGGTCCCACAACCCTTAGAGATGGTGTTGGCTCAATAGGGGATTTATTTATAACCCCAACAACCTATGTCACCCCCTGGCAGCTGAAATGGAGTTTGAGGGGGGCAAATTTAATCAACAGCACCTCTTTTAGGATCGACGATTACGAAGCTCTCAAGAATGCAGCCATTGATCCCTATATTGCACTGCGCAACGCTTATATCCAGAATCGAAGTGCAAAAATTGATAAATAATACAGGGTGTTGAAACAAACGAAAATATTTGGGGAGGGGAACGAAACAACCTCAATGGACGGATAGCATTGCCATTGGAAGTAAGGGGCTTACCGAAAATACGAAGTCTTTGTTGGGCTTCAAGGGGAAAGGGAGGGCGGTTGTCATATACTATCTTCGAGAGGAAACGCCCAGGGTATTGCCTTTTTGAGGCTATTCTTCCCAGGAAATGCAGTCCTTGGGGCAGTTTTTTATCGCTTCGTGGATATCTTCATCATCGTAGTTGTCCAGGGGAAGCACTTCTATAAAGCCGGCATCATTGATTTCAAAGGCATGGGGGGCCACGCCGATACAGACTTCGCACAGGATGCAACCTGCCAAATCAAGTACTGGTGTTTTCATGGGATCTCTTTCTTGGCGATGGTATCGTTCCACCATCCCTTTTGCACATGGGCATGTTTTTCTTTTTGTGCCAGATCCAGTATCCGGTAACCGGAGTCCAGGAGGATACCGTAAAGCACGCCGCAACTGGGATCTTCATGCTGCTCGTACCCAATTTGGGCCAGGGCAATCATCTCCTGGGCCAGTTCAATGGTGCGGGCAATGTTTTTGTCACATTGTTTATTTAACATCTTTATCTCTCTTTTGCCTTGTGCATTCGGGCATCATTAAAATTTGAGTGAAAACACTGCAGCCTGCATACCATTGAATTCACCTATCCAGATGGGGCTGTGCAGGCATAGGACATATCAGAAATCCGGGTCTCTACAAAATTCCATCCTGTATAAATTGGAATGCTGCGGGTGTCCTGTCTGATATCCTCGGGAATACTGTTGCAGTCCATCTGTCGGGTGTGGATCAGGGCCCGCACGGCATAGGCGCGTTTAATGGGATCCTGGGATGTCAGGAAATGAAAAAATTGATCCAGATTGCTTTGTGTGAGATCGTGCGGTGCGAACTTCAGATATGTGCCGACCCCCCAGAGCACCCCTCTTTGAAGGATGTCATGTTCGATATGGTTGCCCCCGGTATCAAGATATGAGAACAGGATGGATTTAAATTCCATGGCCAACTCCTGGCTGTTGGCCAGTATTTCACCCATGGCTTCGGGAGACCCCCAACCAATGCCGCCGGACTCATCATTGAGGTTCCACATCAAACGTCGCATGATGATTCTGGCCTTTTCCATGGATTTTCCCGTTATTCTCAGTACCAGTTCGCCCATGGCCGTGACACTGCGGAATTTTACCAGTTCTTCCACATGGTAAAAATGACCAAACAGATGCCCGGTTAATTGCTCGTCCGGGATTTCGGCCAGTCGTTCAAGGGCCTGGGTTCGGGTGTAGGTCTGAAGTATGTGACAAACCTGCTTTTTTGTCTTTCTGCCGTAAGGTTTCATGGGTGACCTTTTTGTGGGCCTTTGCAGCCATCCTTATAATGGCTGCCATAACTTAAATTAGATGTTTAGCATAAATTATGCCAGGTGGTGACATGGATGGCATATACGGTCAAAACCGGCGTGGGGCTGACACCAAGGCCTGTCAGCGGTTGGTGGTTTTTATACCTCTTCTGTCTCAAGGCCTCGAAACAACGGAACAAAAATGTGTCTTGATACACGGATGAATCAGGAAATACTGGTACCGTCGAGAGCGTTTTAAACTAACAACGGTTTGATATCGAAGAAAATTTGCCTGAAACCCAAATAACGCATGTCATCATTTAGCTTCAAACAGATCGGATGGCGGCAGAAAGATCCCGGGTCATCGCCAGTACCCGTTTAGCGGCTTCAACATTCAGGGAGCCGGTGCCGCAGCTGGGGGTGATGAGGATCTGCGCCAGCAGTTCAGATCGATTTTTGCCTGTAATGGCGGTGAGCTGGGCAATCTGATCCTCAAATCGCTGGGTTAATCCTTCAAGGGTTTGGGCATTGATAAGATCTGCTTTTTCAGTGGGAACGATACCCAGGGCCAGGATGCCGCCCCGGTTGATAAAGGTCTGGATGGCATCGGGGTAAAGAATGAATCGGTCAAAATAGGAAAAGGCGTCAAAGTTAATGATGTCGATGTCCGTGGTAATGAGCATGTCCCATTCGGTGTTGGCGCAAACATGGACCCCAGCCAGGCCCTTTTCCTGGTGGATCATCCCAACGATTTCATTGATGGCTGATATGACGTCCTCCCGGGTGATGGTGATATAGGCGGAGGTCCCAAATCCGGCCAGTGCAGGTTCATCCAGAAATATGATGGGAAGCGCGCCCCGCTGTGCAAAGGTGCGGGCCTGCCACCCCGCGTTCAGAGCCAGGTGCTTGATGGCGGCATCTCGAAGCTGATCGTTGTAGAAAATGTCTCGGCCGTTTTCATCTTTCACCGCAGTAGCAAAGGTGATGGGGCCTGTGACCTGACCCTTGAGGGCGGTAACAGCGGGTTTCTTTTGGTCCACCTGGCGGATGAATTCAGCAAAGCCTTTGCCTGTGGTGGCTGTAAACGTAAACCTGGACCCTTCTAAATCTGCATCCGGCTCTGACAGGAGCAGGTAATCTTCAAAAAACGATAGGAATTCCTGGTCAAATTCTTCTTTTCCGGTATCCAGAAACGTTTTGTCTCCCTCTTTTGCGAGTCCGGGAAGGCCGGGCATAAATTGATTAACCATCCCTTCTTCCTTGAATTTGGGCAGCTGAACCCATAAAGGGATTTCAGGCGTATACTCCAGGACAAGGCGGGTGGCGTCACTGTGATCCGTCATGGGCAGGCTGCCCACTAAAACAGGTTGTGCATTGGCTTTAAAAGATGTCATGGTGCAGGTTTTCCTCGATATATGGGTTGAATGCCTGGCAGATGTTTCCGTCTGGCTCGTGCTGTCAGACATGAAAGGCGATCCTTTTGGGGCCTGGTATTGAAACATGTACTAGAAAAGATACCATACCCTTTTTGTTTCTTCAATGGGGAGAATCAGTGCTTGATGGCCAGAATATGCTGATACCGGCCCAGGTCCCGGTAAGGCAATTGTCTGGAAAATTCCAGCTCCAGTTTTACGATGGTGTCTGGCTGTCGTTCCCGGTCTTCCGGGTTAAATCGTCATGGCCCAGACCCATATAGCCAATGAAAGCGGCGGTCAGACGGTCTGCCACCTTGAAAAATTAAATCAGATGCTTTATTCAATATAGAACATGGTGACCCGCCATAACGTCAGGATTAAGGATACTAAATATGAGAATAGTCAGTCGGCCGGATTTTGATGGCATTGTCTGCGCGGCCTTCCTGCGGGAAGCCCTGGATGCCGACATCGAAATTTTCTGGGTAGAGCCTAGCCAGATTCAACATGATACGGTGGAGATCAGACAAGGCGATATCCTTGCCAATTTGCCCTATCATCCCAATGCCTCGATGTGGTTTGATCACCATGTCTCCAATACGCCCGCAGATCCCGTTCCCGGCGCCTTTGAAGTCGCGCCTTCGGCGGCCGGTGTGGTGTTTAACTATTATAAAGATCAAGGAAAACTGGACAACCGCTTTGATGAATTGGTAGAGCAGACGGATATCATTGATTCCGCCAGCCTGACCCAAGAACAGGTGCAGACCCCCGAAGCCTATCCCTATATTATTCTGTCCATGACCATCCAGAACCATGAATTTAAGGATATCGCGTATTGGAATCGCCTGGTGGAAATGCTTCGGAAACCCGGAATTGAGGCGATTATGGCTGATCCGGAAGTGGCAGAGCGATGCCGGGAAGTGGTCAGGGAAAATAATGCATTCAGTGCCCACCTCAAGGCCCACACCACACTGACCGGCAATATATCCATCACCGATTTCAGATCATTGGATCCCGTCCCCTCGGGCAACCGCTTTTTGACCTATTCTTTGTTCCCAGACAGCATGGCCAGCCTGAAAATCAGATACAAGGATGCTAAAAAAACAAAGGTCATGATCAGTGTGGGGCATAGTATTTTTAACCGTCAATGCAAGGTCAGCGTCGGCAAAATGCTGGCCCGATACGGCGGTGGCGGCCATTTTGGTGCCGGCGGCTGCATCCTGGATGCGGACCAGGCCCAGGAAAAAATTGATGAAATTATAGACATCCTTAAAACCAATAAAAATTAAAGGAAGAAAAAATGAAGGTCATTTTAGATTTGTGCGTCGTGCCCCTTGGAACAGATCTCTCCTTGTCAAAATATGTTGCCGCCTGCCATGAAATCATAGAAGCGGCTGGATTGAAAAACACCCTCCATGCTAACGGCACCAATATTGAGGGGGAATATGATGCGGTGTTCCGTGCCGTGAAACAATGCCATGAAAAAGTACATGAAATGGGGGCCCCAAGAATTCATACCATTATTAAAATGGGCACCCGTACGGATAAAAATCAGGCCATGGAAGACAAAATTCAAAGTGTTGAAGACAAATTAAAGGGCGTTTAGACCATGATTTGGAAAAAAGCGTTTTCCATTGATGACCTGGGCCTGTTTATGGAAAACACCCTGGTGGGTCACCTGGGCATTGAATATTTGGAAAAAGGCGATGATTATCTGACGGCGTCCATGCCGGTGGATCATCGAACCCACCAACCCATGGGCCTGCTTCATGGCGGCGCCTCAGTGGCCCTGGCAGAAACCTTAGGCAGCTCCGCCTCCTACATGACCTTGGAAGAGGGGTTCTACAGCGTAGGCCTGGAAATCAATGCCAACCATATTAAAAGTGTCACCTCGGGCCGGGTGATCGGCAAGGCCAGTCCTGTCCATCTGGGCCGCACCACCCAGGTCTGGGATATCACCATCAACAGTGACACCCAGGCGCTGGTTTGTGTCTCCCGCCTGACCATGGCGGTGCTGAAAGATCAACAACGATAATAGACCCAATGTTGGGATAGAGACATCCATGGGCAACCATAAACTCAGGAAGTGGATTAAGGCGGAAAAAGAAGAGGCAAAACGCAATTTCCGCCGCCAGAAAAATAAAAATAAACTGGCCCGCCCAGGGATCCACAAATGCATTGTGGTGCTGGACGGGCTTAAACCCACATTCAATATCGGCAAGATTTTCAGGAGTGCGGAAACCTTTGGCTGCCATGAAGTTCACCTCATCGGCACTGATTTTTTTGACCCGGCCCCGGCCATGGGGGCCTTTAAATGGGTGCCGGCCCAATTCCACCAGCGGTTTGTCACCTGCTATGCCCAGTTACTTGAACGGGGATACACCCCTTTCATTCTGGAGCCAGGGCAAGGCGACGCTGTGATGGATACAGACCTGCCGGAAAAAAGTGCCTTTGTATTTGGCCATGAGGAGTTTGGTATCAGTTTTGAGCCGGATCTCTACCCGGCTGTCAAGCAATTGAACATTCCCCAGTATGGTCGATCCCAGAGTCTCAACGTCAGCGTGGCCGCCTCCATTATCCTTTATGAATATGTCCGCCAACATGCAACGGCGGTGGATCATTGCGACCCTTAATAATGATATCCAAGCTGCATCGGGAGATCACCCAATGGACGCGTCAAAAATAGAGGCTCATATTGTTGGCTGGCTGTCGGAATACCTTGAAAAATCAGGCATGAATGGATTTGTGGTGGGGGTTTCCGGCGGCATTGATTCTGCCGTAACCGCTACGCTCTGCGCCATCACTGGGCACCCGGTTATCGCCATAAACATGCCCATATACCAGGCTGCAGACCAGGTATCCCGATCCGAATCCCATATTGCCTGGCTCAAAAAGCGGTTCATCAATGTCACCGGGGTTGATCTGGATCTGACAGTTATATTCCAACAGATGCAATCCCTTTTTCCCGACGATATCCAGGACGGTTTGACCATGGCCAACACCCGGTCCCGGCTGCGGATGCTCACGCTTTACGCCTATGCCGGTCATCATCGGATGCTGGTGGCCGGCACCGGAAATAAGGTGGAAGATTTTGGTATTGGGTTTTATACTAAATACGGTGACGGTGGTGTGGATCTCTCCCCCATTGGCGATTTAATGAAAACACAAGTGTATGCACTGGGTAAACACTTGGGCGTCAGTCCTAAGATTCTATCCGCACCGCCCACCGACGGCCTGTGGGAAGACGACCGAACCGACGAAAGTCAGATCGGGGCCACCTACGCAGAGCTGGAATGGGCCATGGCATACGACACAGCGACCTTGGATGCGCCCCCTGGTACTTTAACACCCCGGCAGACAGAGGTTCTTGCCATTTATCGAACGTTCAACCGGGCCAACCAGCATAAAATGACGCCCATCCCGATCTGCCGTATTCCCGAGGGACTCAAATAATTTTTTACTAAATGCAGTCATTACGGACATGATTTGAGATTTATGTTTTTTGTAAAGCCTGAACCAAGATGTAAGCCTGGATAGCTTTAAAACGGCTTCTCTGGTATTGATCAGACTCACAAGCATATAAACGGCCACGGGCCGTTATAGAATAAATTGGTTGACAGCCTTTGGAGGCATGTTGAAGTGCCAAATTCCCAGGTAGTTACCACACCCAAAGACTCAGATTCGCATGTGACTGTATTTAAAAAACGGATCGCTGTGATGAATTATTCGTAAAAAATTATGTATCACAAAAAAGGTGCCATGAAACATTGAATATACTTGCCCTTCCTTTAGACAACTTGCATCAGGTCATGAAAAGATCGTTTGGTAAGGGACTATACCATGCCGAGGCTGTTTACAGGCAAGTTTTCAAGCTGGGAAATCCCGATATATTGGCAGCCCCAGAATTCAAAGCCTCTCCAAAGCTTTCCAGGGAATTGGCTGGCCGGTTTGTGTGTGAACCGGGAGAGGTGATCAAAACCTTCAAGGAAGATCATTTGACCAAATTTATCACCCGCCTTGGGGACGGCCTTAAAATTGAGTCAGTGATCATTCCAATGACCCGGCATAATACCCTTTGCGTGTCCAGCCAGGTGGGGTGCAAAATGGGGTGTACCTTTTGTGAAACGGCACAACTTGGATTCAAGCGAAGTTTAAGTGTGTCGGAAATTGTGGGACAGGTATGGAATGCCCGGCATACCCTGGGACATGATATTAAAAATATCGTCTTCATGGGCATGGGTGAGCCCTTTGATAATTTTGAGGCGGTAATGACCGCAGTAAAGGTCGTCAATGCCCAGAAAGGATTTGATATTGCCCTGCGCCATATCACCATCTCAACGTCGGGAATGGTGTCAGGTATTGACCGCTTGTCAGCTATGGATATGCCCAATATCCGACTGGCCGTTTCCATCAATGGGCCGGATGATGCCGTGCGGTCAAAACTGATGCCGGTGAACAAGCGTTGGGATATGGCGGCGTTGAAACAGAGCTTAATGAACTATCGACTGCCCAAAAGCGGGGTGTTTCTTTTTGAGTATATTTTGATTAAAGGGGTGAACGATTCCCCGGCAGATGCCAGGAAACTGGCAGCGTTCATCCATCCCCTGCCAGTTCGTCTCAACCTGATTCCATATAACCCCATTGAGGCCTTTGCCCATCAATCCCCCTGTGATGAAGAGATGCATAACTTTGCGGATATCCTGACCCGCCAAGGCGTATTTGTTATTAAACGCTGGAGCAAGGGGCGGTCTGTGTCCGCTGGCTGTGGCCAGTTGGGCAAACACCTGGATTAACGAATACCCAGCCAGTATGCCTATATGATTTGCCGACCTGTTCCAACGCATCTATTTAGGATTGATTTTTGTCAGGTCTATACTGATAGTATAGGCTTCACCTTCCAATTGCGCGGTGAAGGGGTGTTCCCCCCTTTCAAATACTTTGATCATGGCCCGGTTCGATGAAAGGACATCCGCCGTCAGCTTCGTTGCCCCTTTCTCCTTGGCCAGCTTGGCAAGCATCTGGTATAGAAAACTTGCAATGCCATGTCCCTGATAGGCTTCATCCACAACAAAGGCGATGTCGTAAAAGGGGTTGTCTGGATATTTGGCAATTCGGGCTTCTGCCATGAGGGTCTGATTTCCGGAGTTTCCAACCAGCCCCACAATGGAAATCACATCCCGGTAATCTACATTCACATAGGTCTGCATCTTGGCATGGGGCATGGTTTTGATAGGAGAAAAATACCGGTAATAGATGGCCTTGTCGGAGAAACGGTAGAACAGGCGACGCATCTGCTCTTCGTCTGAAGGTTTAATGGCGCGGAACCGGACCTTGAGATCGTTCTTGAAGGTTTGGATGGTTTCAATCTCTTTGGGGTAGAATTGGGCGGAATCCGCCAGAAAAATCTGATCCGGGTAAAGCAGTTTTTCTGCCTTTCCACCCGCCACAAGGCTGGGGCGGTCTTCTGGGTGAGCGATCTCAATGAGCGCCTGGGCCCGCTCCCTCAAGGTCCTGCCTTTTAGGTGGGCCACCCCGTATTCGGTGATGACCATGTCCACAGATTCCGGAAGATTGAGCAGCTCCGGCGTATCATTGAGAAATAGTCGGATGTTGGGTATCCCGTCACGGTTCCGGCTGGTCAGGGCCACAATGATATAACCGCCCTCGGAGATTTCCGCCCCGTTGAGGATATCGACAATTTGCCCTGGACCTGCTGAAACAGCGCTGGAACTGGAGTGCAGGGCCACCCCCCCAGAGAGGTCCACCCGCCGCACCGGCAGCACCATGACAAACTTTTTATTCTGTCCGATCTGGATGGGGTTGAACACCTTTTCAATCCCCTGAAATTCCACCATGGGATTTTTATTCAACCATTGCATCAGCTGTTTGGACCCCAAGGCATAGGTGGTCAGTGACCGACCCCGGAAAATCTTTTTTTGACGGTTGGTCACTGCCCCGCTTTTGGCCAGCTCCATAAGGGCGTCGGTAAAAAACGGGGTATGGATCCCCAGCTCTTTTTTCTTTGACAGATATTTGGGCAGGGCTTCATAGATGGGACCATAGGTAAAGCCGATGCAGGAGCCGTCCTCAATGACCGAGGCCACATTTTCGGCCACTTTATCAAACACCGGATCCACAGGGTAGCGGGGAAAATAAAAGGGGGCGACCTCAGATGTCACCATCATATCGAATTCATCCATATGAACAAAGGTATCCCCTAAGGTGAAGGGCGTCTGTTCGCAGATTTCCGCCACAACCAGATCCGCATGCGCCATGGCCTGCCGGGCCACATCCACACCAAGTCCCAAGCTGCAATAGCCGTTATCGTTGGGGGGGGAGACTTGGATAAATGCCACATCCAGCGGGAGAAGCCCATTTTTCATGAGCGCTGGAATAAACGAAAATCGTGAGGGAATCATATCCACCTGGCCAGCCCGAATGGCTTCCCCGGATACCCAACCGGAAAAAAACGTCCGTAATCGATACTTACGGGATTTCAGGGCCTTATAGGAGATTGCATCTCCAAAGCTCAACAGCTGGACCAGGGTCAGATCTTCAAGCTGGTGGTTTTCCGAATCCATCAGGGCATTTACCAGGGTCCGCGGTTCAGCGGTACCTGTTCCGATGAATATATGCATCCCAGGCTCTATTTTTTCCATGACTTCGTCTGTGGATACGGTTTTGCGTTTCCACGACAGGGGTTCTTTTTTGAACATATCAGTACCTATAAAAAGAGACTATCCCTCTGATTTTAGTTTTTTAATATTGTCCCTGGCAAACTCAATAGTGGGATCCACATCCAAGGCCATTTCATAATAGGTGATGGCCACGGATGTATCCCCAAGTTCCCTGTAGCAGGAACCGATGTTGGCAAAATTGATGGCCAAAGTGGGGTCCACGGCCAGGGCTTTTTCAAAATAGGTGATGGCAGGTTCAAATTGTTTCATCATAAAACAACAGGCCCCGGCAGTATTGAAAATATCTGGCCGCTGGTCATCCACACCCAGGCCTTTGGTACAGATTTCAAGGGCTTTCTCATGCTGTCCCAGATCCTTGAGCAGGGCTGCCATGTGAGAACAGATGTCCGGCAGATTCAGCCGGGCAGGGCCTCGGTCCAGGGCGGTTTCAAATTGTTCCAGGGCGCTTTCCTGTTCAAAAATGGCATTGTACATTAAGCCTTTATAAAAGCTGGTGTAATATTTCCCGGGCAAGGCTTGTTCTAGTGCTTCCAATTTGTCCAAGGCCGTAACGGGATCAAAATTTTCCGTTATCAAACGGGCCGCAAACATGCCGACACTGGCCGCATCGGCCCGTTCCCTGAAATGGGCACCAGGGATGATGGAATAGAAGGCCGGGATCTCAAGCCTTTTATGCATGGTACTCAGTGAAATGACATGATAGCCCCGTTTGTCCAGGGTGTTGATAAGGTTCTCCACCTCTGTTTTCATATTGTCGTCAGAAAGATTAGGTAGATCTGAGGCACTTACCATGGTGTCAGGATGGGTTATGAACCGGGCCGCCTCAATGTTTGTGAATTTGGGCAGGCCCGAGGCCACGTAGTTGGACCCGGTGTTGAAATCCCCTGCCAGTTGGGCCACTTCGGTGAGTGCCCGGCTCATGGCCTTTTCAGGGTCTGGCGAGGTGCCGGCGGTCCATACGATTTCACTCATATCCGGGAAGGTGTCAGGGTCCCAGGCCAGGACAGCAATGGTCGGAATACCGGTATCCAAAGAAAAATCTGTGGCATACACGTTGATGAATACCGGGGACATCCAGTCGGCCGTGGCTTACCAGGGAAGAGACGTGACGCTCCACCAGCTCACAGATCCCCTGAATCAGGGCTTCTTCCGTACCATTTCCGGCACTTGGGCCGTTAAATTCGTTGATCATGTAAAACCAGTTAAAGGGGACATTCACCTCTTTTTGGGCCGTAAGGTCGTACCCTTTGGTCCATTTCAGAGGGAGTTGATCATAAATCGCTTTGACTTTGAGGGCATCCGTTTCATTGTCATGGACCGATTTTATAATCTGGGCATAGTCAAGGGCGTCCTCCCCCAGTTCCGCCGGAGTGGCGTAAAAAAAGTGGGCTTCGTTTTCGGCAAAGGAAAAAAAACTGAACCGCTCCACCAATTCCATGACGGCGCTGGCTTCGGCCTGGGCCGGTGTACCGCCTTTGCCCATCTGCTTGTTGGTGCCGGTCACTTTTCTGGCATCCACCCCGCATTCACTGAAAAACACAGGGATATCCAGCCGACCATTATCGATCCGCCGGGTCCGGCTCAGGATATCCAGGTCCAGTGCCGCAGATTTTTCTTTAAATCTGCGGACGGTTTCCTCAGGTGCAATAATTTTATCCTGGTCAAAGGTGTACGCTTTTGCTGCGTCGTTTAATTCTATTTTATAGCCCATGGCATCCGCTGCCTTTCGATCTGTATTTTTTATATCCCGGTTATGGCTAAACCCGGTGCCCAAAGAAGATTGCCCACAACACCCCAAGAAAGAGCCTATGGGGTATCTTATTTTTTCACCTAAATTAAGGTCTTTACCATATCATAATTTCCAGTGCCTTGCACCAGAGGGAATGTTTACATTTGTTTGTTTTTTAATTGACGCCCGAAACAGTTAGGGCTAGCATATCCCGCCGTTGATTCCAATGACTTGGCCAGTGATATACCCGGCATCTGGGGAGCACAAAAATGTGACGACAGCCGCTACCTCTTCTGGTTTTCCCAGGCGGCCCGCCGGTATGGAGTGGGTGATCTCTTCCAAGGGCAGGCCGTCCACCATTTCGGTGTCAATGAAGCCTGGGGCGACAGCGTTTACCGTGATGTTGCGTTTGGCGATCTCCCTGGCCAATGCTCTGGTGGCACCGATGAGTCCAGCCTTGGATGCTGAATAATTGACTTGTCCGGACTGGCCCATCTGCCCGGAGGTGGAGGCAATGTTGATGATCCTACCCCGGCGTTTGGACAGCATTTTTTTCACCACAGGTTTGGTGACGTTGAAAAATCCAGTGAGGTTGGTCTCCATCACCTGCTGCCAGTTTTCCGATTTCATCCAGGCCAGGAGCATGTCGTCCCGGATGCCGGCATTGTTCACCAGGATATCCAAAAATCCTTTATCCTTATAAATGGTTTTCAGGGCATCATGGGCGGCGGATTCGTCTGTGACATCAAAGGGGAGCAGAGCACCGTCGGCGCCCGCCTGCCGAACCTGAGCCAGGGTATTTTTTGCTTCCTGGGCATTGGATCTGTAATTAATATAGATAAAGCGGCCGGTGCGGGCCAGACTGACGGCGATCGCCCTGCCAATGCCGCG
>PDWJ01000837.1_pt1 | contig 42301 bp, 33 predicted proteins | sample 1430881 | NCBI WGS metagenome assembly PDWJ01 (sample SAMN01162460, study PRJNA174530) | Oral metagenome, whole genome shotgun sequencing project. | biome: Marine environment; feature: Marine mammal; material: Swab sample of the gingival sulcus; isolation source: swab sample of gingival sulcus...
TAACCGCACCGGACAGGATATGCGCTCCAACCTCAGAGCCTTTTTCGACTACACAAACGGTCAGCTCTTGTTCTGCTTCATTCGCCTGCTGCATTAATCTACACGCAGCGGACAAACCCGCAGGGCCTGCACCTACGATGACAACATCAAACTCCATGGACTCACGTGCCATCTCGCTCATAATTTTTCCTCACTAAAAATATGGCTATTTAAAATTGGTCTTCAGCCAGCTGCATAACGGTATCACCCCCCGCTTGCAGCGCTTTTAATAGACCAGCGGTTCTCGGCAGCAATTGCTCAACAAAAAAACGGGCGCATACAATCTTACTCTGTAAGAATGAGGCATCGGCCTCGGGTTGAACCAACTTTGCCTGTGCAATATTTGCTGATTTCACCATTAGCCAGCCACCGCACAGATACCCCATCAACATCATAAAGCTGACGCTGGCACTGCCTGCTGCCAAACCATCTTTAGATCCAACCTCGAGCACCCACTGTTTTGCTTCGCGAGCTTGATTCAGTGCCTCCTGCACAGCTTCTACCATATCCTGAAGTTCAGGGTAGCTCACTTGGGCCAAATCCGCCTGTATCTCTGATAAAAGATCCTCCAGTGCGGCCCCTTTGTCAACCAGGGTTTTACGCCCTATCAGATCCAGCGCCTGTATTCCTGTCGTACCCTCGTAAATTGTCAAAATACGTGCATCTCTGAAATGCTGTGCCGCACCTGTTTCTTCAATAAAGCCCATGCCGCCATGAACCTGAACACCAAGGTAGGTCATTTCTTGTGCCAATTCAGTGACCCAGCCTTTCACAATCGGCGTTAATAGCGCTGTGCGGGCTTTGTGTTTAGCCTTAACCTGCTCATCGGTTGCATTGTTATAATGATCAGATTCTGCCTTGGCCATATAGATCAGCGCACGCATCGCCTGGGTGCCAGACTTCATCTGTAGTAGCATCCGGCGCACATCCGGGTGTTTGATAATGGTGATGCGAGAACCGTCTCTGAGTGTGCCCTGAACACGCTCTTTGGCATACCCCAAGGCATGTTGATAGGCACGCTCCGAGATAGCCAGGCCTTGCAAGCCTACTCCCTGGCGAGCATCGTTCATCATGGTAAACATACACGCAAGGCCGTTATTTTCTTCACCCACCAGATAACCGATAGCGCCCTCATCGTCACCAAAGCTCATCACACAGGTTGGGCTACCATGAATGCCGAGTTTATGCTCCAAAGCAACAGCATACACATCGTTACGTTGTCCCGTCTGCTCGCCATTGTCATCCAAAAGGAATTTGGGCACGACAAACAGGGAAATACCCTTAACACCCGGTGGTGCATCGGGCAACCGCGCCAATACCAGATGCACAATGTTATCTGTCATCTGATGGTCGCCCCAGGTAATAAAGATCTTCTGACCGGTAATGCGGTAATGGTCACCTTCAGGGACGGCACGAGTCTTCAGCGCCGCCAGATCAGTCCCCGCATCCGGCTCAGTCAGGTTCATAGTCCCGGTCCACTCACCGCTGATCAGTTTTGGCAGGTAGTGCAGCTGTAACTGCTCGTTACCGTGCGCTGCAATCGCTTCGATTGAGCCTTGCGTCAAAAGCGGGCACAGCGACCAGGCCAAATTTGCAGACTGCCATATTTCATTAACCGCAGCGGCCAGCGTAACAGGCAGCCCCTGGCCGCCAAATTCTGGATTGTGTGCCAGCGAAGGCCAGCCTCCTGCACAAAACTGCTGGTAAGCCTCGCAAAAGCCGTCCGTTTGCGTAACTTGATTGGCCTGAATTGTTGCGCCCAGCTGATCACCCATACTGTTTAATGGTGCCAACTGTTCACTGCCTAATTTACCCGCCTCATCCAATACCGCTTCAGCCAGACCTTCAGCAAACTCATCCAATCCAGCATTTTTACAAATCTGCTCCAGACCTGTTAATTCGTTTAAGACAAAAAGGCCATCCTGATAGGGGTATTGGTACTCACTCATGATTATCTTTGCTCCGACCAATGAAACCGACCCGGCATTTAGGTTACAGCTTCACTTTATTATGTTTTGAGGGGACTCTTAGGAAATATTAAAAACATAATCTTCAGATCACTCCGGCTCCTCAATAACATTTCAAGCCTCAATCCGTAACAAAAACATTCAGAGGCAAAAAAGGCCTTTGAATAAAGGACGTCTAGAGGATCAGGTGTTTCCAAGTTGCTGGCAATAGGTGTCAGTCTGGCGATACTCCCCTGGTGTCATACCTGTCCATTTTTTGAAAGAGCGGAAAAAGGCTGAGGGTTCATCAAAGCCCATTAGCCCTGCAACGTCATTAATCGACAACTGGGGGGAATTCATATAATTCAATGCGGCCAACTTTCTGCATTCATCCTTAATTTTCTGATACGAAGTATCCTCCTCAAGCAGACGCCGCCGTAGCGTAGAAACCGACATATGCAACCGATAGGCAACTTCTTCTGCACCAGGCAGATCCTGACTGAAATCCTTACCAATTAACGCCACCACCTGGGATTTCAGGCTGGTATCATCATCCACCATCACGATTAACTGGTAGGGCGCTGTTTTCAGGAAGCTACGCAAAGTTTCCGGAGTTTGTACGACAGGAAAATCCAGGTAGCGCGCGGGAAAAACGATTGCGTTATCGTGCTGGTCAAATTTCACCTCAGATTGAAACAGGGTTTTATACTGCGCCAGATCATCCGGTTCCGGGAAGGAAAAATAAGCAGCCTTAAGTTCCAGGCGTTTACCAATCAGCCAACACAAAAAGTGATGCCACATGGATAATGATGTCCTGATTCGACCAGGGATTTCCCCTTCCAGAATTTCTTCCATTGACACTTCGGCTGCATCGGTCGTGGTAAACGAAACTTTGGCATAACGCCCCTTCCGCACTAGGTTAGGCTTGATCTTGGTTCCACGACAGATTTCATGAAAATCACTGGCGCGATAGATCGCACGCTCCAATGTGGGGCAGTGAATGAGGCAGTGACACATCATTCGGAAGGTACCATTGGGTACTTTTCCGCCGCTGAGCATGCCAAAGTATTCATCCTGTGCAATGTAGTAAATACGTTGATACAACAAACCAAACTTGTCTGCGGGAAACTCAGTCTGACTATCGATTTCTGCCGGATCGATACCAACATAATCCAGCAACTTATCAACGCTAAAGCCTTGCTCTTCTACCAACTGCAACAAATGCCTGACATAGCCGGCAGGCACTGTGATTTTCCGCTCCATAAACTAAAAAACCTGTAACCGGGTTATTGGAATTGGCGCATTTCCCTATATATTCTTGAACGATTATGTTAATAAAGACAAGGCTAAGAACAATTTTGTTAATAACTTTGCTCGCTATTGTTATTGAGAGAATAGTACCGGAAGGAGATTATGCGTAGTGTGTCAGGCTATTTAGCCTGGATGTTGTACCTGTTAGCAAAATTTTTGCGCAGGGTTCGTTTGTGTTGAGCGTGCTCGTGAACGTAAACGCTGCCGTAGCAACATCGGAATGTGCATGTGCTCTCAAATCAAGAGAGATCACGTAAAAATCCGGCACATGTTAACCGTAGCACTATGTACCCGGAATAAGCTTGTGTAACAAAAAAAGCAATGTACTGGTGCAATATCCAGGTCGGTTAGATTTACCTGCTGAATTTATCCGATGCTCAATGAGCTTAAACTAAATCAGTACGCATACATTAACGCCTTTAAAAAAATAACAAACGCTAGGTGAACGAAATGGCAATAAAAAATCGAATTTTGCGGCGCAGCAAAAACCACTCTCAGGCGTTTACACGCCGTCTTCTACCTATATTGGTAGGCACTGCAATCAGCATTAACCAGGCCCAGGCTGTTGAATTCAATCTTGGTGAAATTGAAGGTCGTTTCGATTCACAGATTTCCATTGGTGCCAGTTGGAGAATGAAAGACCCTTCCTCAAACCTAATTTCCACTTTTAACGGCGGCACCAGTTTGGGTTCAGGCAGTTATGATGATGCCAACCAAAACTTTAGACAGGGCAAAACGTTCTCGCAAATTGTGAAAGGTGTCCACGATTTGGACCTCAGCTACGATAATATGGGATTCTTTGCTCGTGCCAAGTACTGGTACGATGCTGAGCTTGAATCGGGTTCTCGGGCTCATGGTCATGCTGCAAACAGCTATGTTCCCGGCGCAGAGCTGGATGACTCCGGGTTCAACGATTTTGCCAAGTTTTCCGGCTTTGAGATCCTGGATGCTTACTGGTACGGTGCGTTTGATCTCGGAGAAAAGCCTCTGGATGTCCGTATTGGCCGTCAGGTAGTAAACTGGGGTGAAAACACTTTCGTCCAAGGCGGCATGAATGTAATCAACCCATTTGACGTTAACGCTTTCCGTCGCGCCGGTGCCGAAGTAAAAGAAGGCTTGCTTCCCGTCAACATGGTGTTTGCGTCTTTAGGTGTTACAGACAACCTTAGCGTCGAAGGCTTCTATCAGCTTGAATGGGAACAAACAGCTATTGATGGTTGCGGTACTTATTTTTCAAACAGCGACTTCGCTGCTCAAGGCTGTAATGGAATCCGTATCACGCTTCCTCTGAATGATCAGCAATATTTCACCCCAGCCATATCTACTGCTACGCTGGGCTTTGATCCAGTTATCTACCGAAACAGCAACGCTGGTTTAGTTGAAGCAGATGATCATGGGCAGTTCGGTTTGTCTGCCAAGTATTTTGCAGAAAACCTGAATAGCACAGAATTCGGCTTTTATTTTGCCCGCTATCACAGCCGTCTGCCTGTAACCAGTGCCTATAACAGTTCGACAAGTGCGGCTGCCTTTGGAGCAGCTGCGGTAGCAGGGGCCACAGCTGCCGCTACCCAGGCTGCCACACAAATAGTAGCTGCCGGAGGGGACCCTACCACTCCTCAATCACAAGCAATTATAAGCGCTGCACAAGCCAGAGGGGCACAACTGGGTGGAATAAGAAGCCTCTCGGATACCACCTATATGACAAGCTATCCAGAAGATATTGAAATGATTGGTATGAGTTTTAATACCAATATTGGTGATGTCGCCTGGTCTGGCGAAATCAGCCATAAACGTGATGTTCCTGTACAAATCAATGGCCCTCTGCTCGTAGCCGCAGTTATGCGCCAACATATGCCTGCGCTGGGCCAAACGGCCTCAGGCAACGCAGCTGCTGACGCCTTAGTCAGGAACGCTGGCCCTGGCAACCTTGTACAAGGCTATTCTGAATTTGATATTACACAGGCGCAGACAACTTTTGTTAAATTCTATGATCAGGTACTCGGTGCCAGCCGCCTTTCACTGGTAGGTGAGTTGGCATGGACACACGTACACGGGCTGGACGAAGGTGCTAACGCGCTTAAATATGGCCGCAATGGGGCATATGGCTACACGGCTGGCGACACCGAAGGCTTTGTGACTCAGAACTCATTCGGCTATGTGGCTCGTGCTAATCTGACATACCCTAATGCTTTTGCTGGGGTAAACCTGACACCACAAATCAGTTTCAAACATGGTTTGAAAGGTTATGGGCCACAGCCAGGCGCTGCATTCAATGAAGATGCGAAGACTTTGGGCTTTAGCCTGACGGCAGATTATCTGAATAAATACTCTGTTCAGCTATCCTACACTGACTACTTTGGTGGTGATTATAACGAGATGGAAGACCGTGACTTCTTGTCGCTCAGTGCTTCTGTATCGTTCTAAAATCAGCAGTTAATGGAGAAAATTTTTATGTTTAATACCAAAAAATTACTGCTGAGCACCGCACTGATGGTCGCGTCAGCAACGCTTTATGCAGCAACCACAGCAGAAGAAGCGGCAAAGCTAGGCAATACCCTGACCCCAATCGGCGCCGAAAAAGCAGGTAATGCCGCCGGCACTATCCCTGCTTGGACGGGTGGCTTGGCAAGCTCTTCTGACCGTTACACCAACCCGTTTGCCGATGAACAACCTTTGTTCACGATCACCGCAGCCAATATGGATCAGTACAAGAATCATCTGACCCCAGGTCAGATGGCGGTATTGAAAAAGTACCCTGATAGTTATTCGATCCCGGTATATCCAACACACCGTACGGCTGCCCTGCCTGCAGAAATTTACGCTGCAGCAAAAGAAAACGCCACCCGAACAAACCTGACCCATGAGGGTAACGGTTTGAGCGATTTTAAAACGGCGGTGCCCTTTCCAGTACCCAACAATGGCCTGGAAGTCATCTGGAACCATATGACACGTTTCCGTGGCGGTGCACTGGAACGTACTTTTGTGCAGGTGCCGGTGCATGCCAACGGCAGCTATACTGCGGTTAAAATCAACGAGAAGATGTCTTGGCCAACTGCCCTTAAAGGCGGTGCCAAACCGGATAAAGATGAGAATATTCTTTTCTACTTCGTACAGCAGGTTAAAGCGCCATCCCGCCTGACCGGCAATGTGTTGCTGGTGCATGAAACCATGAACCAGATCACTCAACCGCGCCAGGCATGGACCTATAATGCCGGTCAGCGCCGTGTACGCCGCGCACCACAGGTTGCCTATGATGCACCGGGTACAGCAAGTGACGGCCAGAGAACCAGTGATAACCTGGATCTGTTTAACGGCGCACCTGACCGCTACAACTGGAATCTGGTTGGCAAGCAGGAACTGTACATCCCGTATAACAGCTTCAAGCTGGCAGACCGCGGCCTGAAGTATGAGGATATTCTACAGCCGGGCCACATGAATCCGGAGCACACCCGCTATGAGTTGCACCGTGTCTGGAAAGTGGAAGCAACTTTGAAAGAGGGTGAACGCCACATCTACGCCAAACGTACCTTCTATATTGATGAAGATAGCTGGCAGATTGCTGTTGTAGACCATTACGATGGTCGCGGTGAGTTATGGCGTGTCGGTGAAGCTCACCAATTCCAGTACCGTGATGCAAATGTGCCCTGGTTGACAGCCGAGGTGCTATACGACCTGCAATCAGGACGCTACCTTGTGGGCAGCCTGACCAATGAAGAGGGTCAAGGCTTTGATTTCAGCAAGCGCTTTAGGCATAAAGACTTTACACCTCAGGCAATTCGCCGTTTGGGTAAATAAGCCTGAACCCGTATAGCAAAACGAAGCCCCATCTTCCCGGATAGGGCTTTTTTTGTGACAGCCTTTTATCCTGCCTGAAATACGAGGATAATGGCCTCTTATCCAATCCACCCCGCGCATCAGACTTAAAGGTTTACCTTATGGCCGAGATCGGCAACTACTGCACACTCGAAGTAATCAAAGAGAAAGATTTTGGCGTATACCTTGATGCTGGCGATCTGGGTGAGATTTTACTACCTAGGAAATACTGCCCCGAAGGTCTGAGCACAGGCGATAGAATCCGGGTTTGTATTTATCTGGATACCGATGATTACTTAATTGCAACGACTGAAAAGCCACTCGCAATTGTCGGCGAGTTTTCCATGTTGAAAGTCTCAGAGGTGAACGATGTCGGGGCGTTTCTCGACTGGGGCCTGGCAAAAGATGTGTTACTGCCTTTCAGCGAGCAAAAAAACCGCCCTGTTGAAGTTGGTAAACGCTACCTGGTGCGCCTCTATCTGGATAAAAATACCAACCGGATTGTCGCTTCCACCAAAGTCGACAAGTTTCTCGACAAAACGCCACCCCGTTATAAAGTAGGCGAAGAAGTACAACTGGTGATTGCGAACCGTACTGACCTGGGGCAGAAGGCCATTATTAACCACCAGCACTGGGGAATGATTTTCCGTAGCGACCTGTTAAAAACGATCTACCCTGGCCAGAAGATGAAGGGTTATATCAAAGAGGTTCGGCCCGATGGCAAGATAACTCTTGCCATGCAGAAACCGGGATACAGCAAGGTCGTTGATACAGCCGGCCAGATCCTTGCAATGATGAAAGAGCAAGACGGCTATATCACCGTTAATGACAAGTCATCACCTGAGATTATCTACAAGCTGTTTGGTGTCAGTAAAAAAGCCTTCAAAATGGCCGTAGGTGCCCTGTTAAAACAGGGTAAGATCACCATCGAGCCGGGCGGTTTACGGTTAAAGGATTAACCTGCAGGGGCTTTAATACCTGAGTTAACACAGGCACAGAGTCCGTGGAACCTTAGAGATTAAATCGGTGTAAGAATGCCGAACCTATCGGCCACGGGGTGGCCTCGCTACAGGGCGAGTGCCGGTTGGGAGCTCAGCCCTCTGAGCGATTAGACCCTAGCAAATATACCAAACCCATCGGCCACGGGGCGGCCTCGCTACAGGGTGAGTGCCAGTTGGGAGCTCAGCCCTCTGAGCGGTTGGGCCTTGCAAATATACCAGACCCATCGGCCACGGGGTGGCCTCGCTACAGGGTAAGTGCCAGTTGGGAGCTCAGTCCTCTGAGCGATTGGGCCCTGGCAAATATACCAATCCTATCGGCCACGGGGTGGCCTCGCTACAGGGTAAGTGCCAGTTGAGAGCTCAGCCCTCTGAGCGATTGGGTCTTGCAAATATGCCAAACCTATCGGCCACGGGGTGGCCTCGCTACAGGGTAAGTGCCAGTTGGGAGCTCAGCCCCCTGAGCGATTAGGCCCTGGCAAATATACCGAACCCATCGGCCACGGGGTGGCCTCGCTACAGAGTAAGTGCCAGTTGGGAGCTCAGCCCCCTGAGCGATTAAGCCCTGGCAAATATACCGAACCTATCGGCCACGGGGTGGCCTCGCTACAGGGCCAGTGCCAGTTGGGAGCTCAGCCCTCTGAGCGATTGGGCCTTACAAATATACCAATCCTATCGGCCACGAGGTGGCCTCGCTACAGGGTAAGTGCCAGTTGGGAGCTCAGCCCTCTGAGCGATTGGGTCTTGCAAATATGCCAAACCTATCGGCCAGGGGGTGGCCTCGCTACAGGGTGAATTCCGGTTGAGAGCTCAGCCCTCTGAGCGATTAAGCTTTGGCAAATATACCAAGCCATCGGCCAGGGGCTGACCTCCTACGATTCACGGGTGCCTGTTAAATCTCTGCCGCAAGGCGTGTACCTTGATTGATCGCACGTTTGGCATCCAGCTCAGTTGCAACATCAGCCCCACCGATAAGATGCACCGGCTTCCCACTGATCTGATCGGCCAGGTCACGGCAAGGCTCCTGACCGGCACAAATAATCACATTATCCACGTCAAGCAACTGTGGCTCGCCATTAACCAGCAAGTGCAAACCGGCATCATCAATTTTCTGATAGTCACACTTATTTAGCATTTTAACGCCTTTTTTCGCCAAATCAGCACGGTGGATCCAGCCCGTGGTTTTGCCCAGGCCCGCCCCCACTTTTGTTTTTTTACGCTGCAGCAAATACACTTCGCGCGCTGCCGGTTCAAATTCAGGCTGCATGTTCTCAATGCCACCACGCGCCTGCATCGTCATATCCACACCCCACTCTTTCATAAAAGCAGGGATATTCTGACTGGTTGACTCCCCCTGATGAACCAGCACCTCCGATATATCAAAACCGATACCCCCGGCACCCATCACCGCCACTTTGTGGCCCACGTCAGCGCCGTTCATCACATCAAGGTAGGTCAGCACTTTCGGGTGGTTTATGCCTTCCAAATCAGGTCGGCGCGGTGTAATGCCGGTCGCAATGACCACCTCATCAAAAGCAGAGCCCTCCAGCATCTCGGCGGTTGCCCAGGTATTCAGCTTCAACTCAACACCGGTCAGCTCAATCTGTTTACCGAAGTAACGCAAAGTCTCGTAAAATTCTTCCTTACCCGGAATGCGTTTGGCGACATTAAACTGACCACCAATCTCAGAGGCCGTATCAAACAACGTGACTTGATGCCCCCGGCTGGCTGCAGTCGTTGCAAAAGCCAAACCCGCAGGCCCGGCACCGACCACGGCAATGCGCTTCTTCACCTGTGCGGCTTCGATGACCAGCTCAGTCTCGTGGCAAGCACGCGGATTCACCAGGCAACTGGTTAATTTTCCGCCAAAAATATGATCCAGACAGGCCTGGTTACAACCGATGCAGGTATTGATTTCGTCTGCACGGCCTTGTTCTGCCTTAATGACAAATTCAGGATCGGCCAGGAATGGACGCGCCATAGACACCATATCCGCATCACCACGGGCCAACACATCTTCCGCCACATCCGGCATATTAATTCGGTTCGAGGTGATCACCGGTACAGAAAGCGCCTCACGGACTTTGGCTGTCGCCCAGGTAAATGCGGCACGTGGCACCTTGGTTGCGATGGTTGGAATACGTGCTTCATGCCAACCAATACCGGTATTAATAATGGTAGCACCTGCGGCTGCAATCGCTTTACCCAGCGTTACGATCTCTTCATAGCTACTCCCCCCCTCAACCAGATCAAGCATGGACAGGCGATAAATAATAATAAAATCCGTACCAACCGCTTCGCGCACTCTACGCACAACCTCCAGGGGGAAGCGGATTCGTTGTTCATACTCACCGCCCCATTCATCGTCACGCTTGTTTGTGCGGGCGGCAATAAACTGATTCAGCAAATAGCCTTCAGAACCCATGATTTCAACACCATCGTAGCCGGCTTCTTTCGCTAAGGATGCACAGTGCACAAAGTCCTGAATCTGTTGTTCAATGTCCGCATCACTGAGTTCTTTCGGAGGGAACGGGTTAATCGGTGCCTGAATGGCAGACGGTGCTACCGGCTGCGGGTTGTACGCATAGCGGCCCGTGTGCAGAATTTGCATACAGATTTTACCGCCTTCATTATGTACGGCCTCAGTAACAATACGGTGGTTTGCAACATCTTCGGCTGTCGCCATTTGCGCAGCATGGCCATGTACCGCCCCAACTTTATTGGGGCCAATACCACCGGTAACAATCAGCGCTACGCCACCACGGGCACGTTCAGCATAGAAAGCCGCCATGCGGTTAAAACCATTGGGTGCCTCCTCCAGACCCAGGTGCATGGAACCCATCAGAACCCGGTTTTTCAATGTAGTAAAGCCCAAATCCAGCGGAGCCATCAAATGTGGGTAAGTATTAGTCATCATCCCTCTGCTCTCGTCATTAGTGCGGCTTCAATGGCCACTTATTATTTGTCTAATTATAGCGGCTCTTTAATTCCACGCAGGTTCTCAAATTCTGGCGTTTTGCCAGACATTTTTGCGCTGAAAGCCTGCATCATGTCATTCGGCTGGAACATCCCCGCTTGCCAGGTCGCCATATAGCTTAAGCTATCGGCCACACTGTGATCACGCGAGTAATTCATCATCTGTTTACAACCTGTCACCGCCAAAGGTGATTGAGCCGCAATCTGTTGCGCGATACCCATAACTTCCGCCAGCATGGCGTCCTGATCCGGGAACACCTTATTGACTAACCCGGCCACGAGCGCCTCATCAGCCAGTAACTTTCGTGCTGTATAGGCCAACTCACGGGCCAAACCCTGAGGTATCAGCTGCGGCAGCCTTTGCAGCGTACCCAAATCTGCCGTCATGCCAATTTCGGTTTCTTTTACAGTGAAATACGCCTCTGCCGTGCAATAGCGCATATCGGTAGCACACACCAAATCTAAGGCCCCACCGATACAGCCACCTTGTACCGCACTCATCACCGGGAAGCGGACCGTCTCCAAAACATTAAAGCAATCCTGTAATTGCGTTACCAGACGGCGCAACGCCTCTGCCCTGCGCCCAGCCTCACCATTGAAGATATCCGGGTCAGGTTGGGTAAATATCCCAAGGTCCATACCCGCACAAAAATGTTTTCCCGTTGAAGAAATCACCAATACACGGGTCTCTCCTGCAATATCCAATTCACGGATTGCTTCAGGAAACTCTTTCCAGAAAGCGCGATTCATTGAATTACGTTGCTCAGGCCTGCTCAGTTGCAAATGCGCAATATGACTGTCAACGCTCAGGGTGAATGTCTGATAGCTCATGTCTGTTGTCCATCTCTTTTATTATGTGAGTGATTCAAACTTATCTACAAAAAAACTAGACGCCGTCAAGATAACCCTCTATTTTGACAGTGTCAAGATTAATTGTTACATTGCACTGCATGAATATAACCAAGAAACCATACCACCACGGTGATCTAAAAGCGTCTTTACTCAACGCTGCCACAGACCTCATTGCAGAGGGCGGGGTTGATAATCTATCCATCCGCAAACTGGCAGATAAGGTGGGTGTTTCACGTACGGCCCCCTATCATCATTTCAAAGACAAAAACGCACTGCTGTGTGCGATAGCCGAGCAAGGGTTCACTAAGCAAAATGCCCTAGTCGAAGCGGTCTCGTCCCTGCGAAATGAACTCAATGCCACAGAATTGTTTGAGAAATACGTCCTGACCTACATCCATTTTGCGGATGAGGAGAAGGAAACCTATGAGCTGATGTACGGCAAAGAGATCTGGAAGGCAGGCAAACCGACCGAGTCATTACAGCAAATATCCAAACACTGCTTTCGCAACTGGTTAAAGTGGGTTGAAATGCTCCAGCAAGCAGGCATACTTGCCCCCGAAAAACCTGCACTGAGAGTGGCTCAATCCAGTTGGGCCGCACTCCACGGCCTGTGTTGTCTGTTTAATAATGGTATCTATGTTGACCGCAAAGATATCGATGATATCGCCCGAAATACTGTACATATGCTGATCCATCAGCAGTAAGCCTAAGCCTGATTAGCGGAGACAGCTAATGAAAATTCAGTTCAGCCATGCGAACGGCTTCCCCGGTAGTTGTTATAACTACTTGTTCCAGCAACTTGATACGCATGACGTCACATACGTTGAAAAAATGGGCCACGGCGATTATCCACTGAATAACGATCTGCGGAACTACGCCCAGGAATTGATTGCTGATATTGAGCAGCGGGAACCCGCTCCGGTGATCGGCATGGGGCATTCTGCTGGTGCAGTTGTCACTCTGATTGCTGCGGCCATGCGCCCAGACCTGTTTTGCCACGTTATCCTTTTGGACCCTGTGCTGTTCAGTAAGCGCAAGCGCTATGCCATGAAATTGCTCAAGCCGATAGGCCTTCTGGATAAAGTGACACCGGCCGGACGTGCCGCCAAGCGCAGAGCAGATTTCTCCAGCAGGGAAGAAGCAAGCGCTTATTTCAGCAAGAAACGCCTCTTTCAAGATTTCCACCCCGAATGCTTCAATGATTACATTCGCTATGGCCTGACCGATACAACAGAAGGTGTCACACTCAGCATATCGCCAGAGATAGAAGCGGATATTTTCCGTAATGTTATGCTGGATGCACCACAAAAATTAAAACGGGTTAAAGGTACGGTCATCTACGGCAAAAAGAGCGACCTTTTCGCCCGTAGCGATAAGAAATGGTGGCAGCGGAACTTCCCGAATATGGAGATGCACGGTTTCAACGGTGGACACCTTTTCCCCTTTGAGCAGCCTGACGAAACGGTAGAGGTTCTGCGCTGCATTTTAGCCCGGATATAGCATCGGTAATACCGTCCCGGAACCACTTTCCACAAGGCCAGACCGCTTGCAGGAGCTCATCCTGCAAGCCAATGTCACCTTGGCCTAAATCACAGGGTGACGAACTCCACTGCGTGCACTAAACTCTATTTGATACCTTGATCGGATGCTGCAACAGTACATCCGGGCTAGACCAATACCTTATAAGGATCATATAGTTATGGAGTTTCAGGACTACCTCAAAATTCTAGCCAAACGCGATGGCTCTGACCTATACCTCACCACGGGCGCTCCACCTTGCGCCAAGTTTGAAGGTAAACTCACACCCTTGAGCAAAGAGCCCTATAAACCGGGTGAAATCGAGGCGATTGCCAATTCCCTGATGGATGAACAACAAAGGGCGACATTCGCGGAAGAACTGGAGATGAACCTGGCGTACTCCATCCCCAAAGTGGCCCGTTACCGCATTAATATCTTTAAGCAACGCAACCAATATTCCATTGTCGCGCGTAATATCAAAGCTGATATCCCGAAGATGGATGCGCTAGGGCTACCTCCGGTGCTCAAAGATGTCATTATGGAAAAGCGGGGACTGGTTTTATTTGTGGGCGCGACCGGCTCCGGTAAATCAACCTCGCTGGCCGCATTGATTGACCATCGAAACCGCAACAGCGGCGGTCATATCATCACCATTGAAGACCCGATTGAATTTGTACACAACCACCGCAAGTCACTCATCAACCAGCGGGAAGTGGGGGTTGATACGCGTAACTTCCATAGCGCTTTGAAAAATGCCCTGCGCCAGGCACCCGATGTTATCCTGATTGGTGAAATCCGGGATCAGGAAACCATGGAGCAGTGCCTGACCTATGCGGAAACAGGGCATTTGGCTATATCCACACTCCATGCCAATAACGCAAACCAGGCCATTGACCGTATTATCAATTTCTTCCCCCAAGAACGGCATCAGCAGGTTTTCCATGATCTGGCATTAAATATTAAAGCCATTGTCTCTCAGCGCCTGATTCCGACAATTGAAGGCAAGCGTTGCGCCGCAATTGAGATCCTGCTGGGCACATCCAGTATCCAAGAACGAATTATGCGGGGGGATGCCAAAGGGCTGAAGGAAATCATGGCCACAGGCTCTGATGCCACAGGCATGCAAACCTTTGATGATTCACTGTTTAAGCTCTATACCGATGGCAAAATCACGCAAGACCAGGCCATCATCAACGCTGACTCAGCTAACGATATGCGGCTGCGGATGAACCTTGCTGTTGTTAAAAACGGCAGCGGACAGCAGGCTGGGCCGCAAGAAGAACAGGCACAAGAGGCTATCGACCAGGATAACCCGCTGGCAGGTATACGTTTGCTCGACGAAGACGAGGAGGTCTAGAAATTTCGCACCGGGATTGCCTAGTTTGAGCGTGCGCGTAAACGCTACCGTAGCAGCATCGATGCAAGCCTGATCTCAACTCAAGGCAGCTCAAGTGATAAACCGGGTAAAGGCTGTCACAGCAAACAAAAAAGCCCCGCCATAAAGACGGGGCAAGACAGTTTAGAGCAAAATCATTCAACTATGTGTAACGGGCGTGGTTTAAACACGCTCAATTACAGTGGAAATACCCTGGCCCATGCCAATACACATGGTTGCCAGACCTAATGTGCCATCCTGTTGCTCCAGAACATTCATCAGGGTGTTGGTGATACGGGTACCGGAGCAACCCAGTGGGTGACCCAGTGCAATCGCCCCCCCTTTCAGGTTTACTTTATCTTCCATTTTATCGAGCAGGTTCAGGCCTTTCAGCACAGACAAACCCTGTGCGGCAAAGGCTTCGTTGAGCTCAACATAATCGATATCATCAATTTTCAGGCCCGCTCGTTTCAGGGCTTTCTGCGTTGCCGGAACCGGCCCATAACCCATGATAGATGGATCACAACCCGCTACCGCCATGCTGACAATACGGGCCCGCGGCTTCAGCCCCAGTTCTTCCGCTTTGGCAGCGGACATAACTAACATACCGGATGCACCGTCAGAAAAAGCAGAAGAGTTGCCTGCAGTTACAGTACCCACCTTAGGCACAAACACCGGTTTCAGTACACTCAGTGCCTCGACTGTCGTTTCTGGACGAATCACTTCATCCGCTTCCAGCAGGCATTTAAAGCCATTCTCATCATGACCTTCGACCGGAATAATTTCGCTATCCCATAAGCCATCCAGGTGCGCCTGATGTGCCAAACGATGCGAACGAGCAGAAAATTCATCCTGCAATTCCCGACTGATGCCGTTCATCTTGCCCAGCATCTCTGCCGTGACACCCATCATCATTGCCGCTTTAGCCACTTGCTTGGACATCTCCGGATTGACATCAATACCGTGCATGATGGAGACGTGGCCCATATGCTCCACACCACCTGCAATAAAGATATCGCCGTTACCCGTCATGATTGCCTGGGCAGAGGCATGCAAAGCAGCCATTGAGGAACCGCACAAACGGTTAATGGTTTGCCCCGCCACAGTGTGCGGAATACCCGCCAGAACCGCAGCATTACGACCAATATTAAAGCCCTGTTCTTTGGTCTGATTGACACAGCCCCAAATAATATCTTCAACCGCAGCAGGCTTAAGTGCCGGGTTACGCTCCAGCAAAGCGTTCATGACTGCAGCAGACAGTGCTTCTGCACGGACATTACGAAAAGAACCGTTTTTCGATTTACCCATCGGGGTACGAACACCGTCAACGATTACTACGTCAGTTGGTTTCAAGTTCATTGTCTCTACCCCTTATGCCTTTTCATCTGAAAAGTATTTGTCGCCAGAAGCGGCCATCTGTTTCATTTTCTCAGTCGGCTGATACAGCGGACCCAAGGCTTCATATTTCTTCGCCATTGCACAGAAGTTATCCAGACCCAGCTGATCCAGATAATGCAACGCACCACCACGGAATGGCGGGAAGCCAATGCCGTAAATCAGGCCCATATCCGCTTCTGCCGGCGTAGCAACAATGCCATCTTCCAGACAACGTACAGTTTCGATGCACAGAGGAATCATCATACGCTCGATGATTTCCTCATCAGCAAACTCGCGAGATTCAGCGACAACATCTTGCAGCAGTGCCAGTACGTCTTCATCGATCAGCTTCTTCGGCTTACCTTTACGATCCAGCTCGTAGCGGTAGAAGCCTTTGCTGTTCTTCTGCCCGAAACGCTCCAGCTTGTACATGCGATCGATTACATTTTCCCCTTCATGAGTCATACGATCCGGGAATCCGGCTGCCATAACCGCATCCGCATGGTGCGCCGTATCAATACCGACAACATCCAGCAGATAGGCCGGACCCATTGGCCAACCGAAACGCTCCATCACCTTATCGATTTGCTGGAAGTCAGCGCCATCGGATAACAGCGCACTGAAGCCACCAAAGTAAGGGAACAAGACACGGTTCACCAGGAAACCTGGGCAATCATTGACAACAATCGGTGTTTTCCCCATTGCTTTGGCGTATGCCACGGTACGCGCAATCGCATCTTCGGAGGTTTTCTCACCACGGATAACCTCAACCAGTGGCATCTGATGCACTGGGTTGAAGAAGTGCATACCACAGAAGTTTTCCGGTTTTTTCAGCGCTGTTGCCAAATCGGTGATCGAGATAGTCGACGTATTGGACGCCAATACTGCACCCTCTGGCAGTTCATCTTCCACTTCTGCCAGCACCGCTTTTTTAACTTTCGGGTTTTCAACAACCGCCTCTACCACCAAATCTACAGAACCAAAGTCACCGTAATTCAGGGTTGGGGTAATATTGTTGAGAACAGATGCCATCTTCATAGCATCCATACGACCACGGGAAACCCGTTTATTCAGTAGCTTCGTCGCTTCCTCAAGACCCAGTTGCAGCGCTGCATCATTAATGTCTTTCATCAGGATAGGCGTGCCTTTGGAGGCTGACTGGTACGCAATACCGCCCCCCATAATACCGGCACCCAGCACCGCCGCCTTCTTGACAGGTGCCGCTTTCCTTTCAAAGCCTTTGCTGACTTTCTTGACATACTGGTCTTTCAGGAAAAGGCCAACCAATGACACACAAACATCAGATTTGGCCACTTTAATAAAGTTTTTCGCTTCAACTTCGATCGCTTTTTCACGTGGCAGATTAGCGTGTTTCTGAATGGTCTTCAGCGCCACCATCGGGGCCGGATAGTGAGGACCAGCCTTGCCACCGATCACACCTTTAGCCGACTCGAACGCCATCATCTGTTCGATCTGGTTCAGCTTAATCGGGCCTTTCTTTTCTTCGCGACGCGCAGCGTAATCAAATTTTCCGGCATTACAGTTTTTAATCAGACTCAGCGCCGCAGCAATCACCTGATCCGGAGCAACGACAGCATCAACTGCGCCATCTTTCAGCGCCGCAGCAGCACGTTTTTCCACGCCACCACACACCCACTCATTAGCGTTATCTACACCGATCAGACGCGGCAAACGCACCGTTCCACCCCAACCCGGGTAGATACCCAATTTGACTTCTGGCAAACCCACTTTGGCGTTATCCGCCAATACGCGATAGTCCGTCGCCAGGCAGATCTCAAAACCACCCCCCAGCGCCAAGCCATTAATTGCCGCAACAGTAGGGCATGACAGATCTTCAATGGTATTAAAGATCTCATGCGTGCTGAGCAGACCTTCTACAATTTGTTCTTCCGTCGCTGAGAACATCTGCATAAACTCAGTGATATCCGCGCCAACAATAAAACTGTCTTTCGCACTGGAAAAGATCACACCACGAATACTTTCTGTACCCGCCAACATAGTCACGACTTCACGTAACTCTGCCAGTGTTGCCTGATCGAGTTTGTTAATGGCATCTTCTTTGCGGTCAAATACCACATTGTAGATCCCATCCTCGATCGGCTTCACCTGAATCATTTGTCCTTCGAAAAGCATCTAGGTTGCTCCGTATTCTTTATTTTAGGCCCCGGTATGCCAGAGCATTGGGGGAATTATTATCGTTTGGCAACAATTAGCCTAACCCGAATGTTACGCCAGTACATTGCGGATAAGTCCTGAACTCTGTACCCATCTTAGTTTGGAACCAAAATTCAACAATGACAAAAAGGAGCTACATTCCTAACAAAAAATATCAATAAACACCAAGCCCTTAAAATACGGCTCATGTAGCAATATACTTTGCAAACATTAACATTCAGATTGAGTCTCGACAGGCACTTGCCCTGCCCACTGAGTCGGGCCGGTTTAGCCCGGACATAGCACCCACACCTTTCTTTTTAATGCGGTGTTGCAACACCGGCCTGTTCTGCCATGACACACTGGGGACATATTGTCACAGTTAACCGTTGCCGGTTAAGGCATATTGAAGGTCACAGGGTCGATATCAGGAAGCGGTGTTTCAACCCTTCAACGATAGAAAAGCCTGCAACGCCTGGCGTGCTTCATCCGAGAACATGCTCTCATAAAACTGGCCACCCTCATCATCGATGACCCGATGTAACTGCTCAAGGTATTCCTGTTTCATCAACCGTTTGGTATTTCTGGTTGCGTTTTGCGGCAGTTGGGCAACCCTTTCGGTTCTTTGCCTGGCAGCCGCAAGGAGATCAGCTTCAGCACAGATCGTATTAACCAAACCTACCGCTTGCGCCCGCTCTGCAAAGAAAGGGATGCCTTCAACCAAGAGTTCAAAAGCCTGACGCTGCCCGATCATTCCGGGTAAAAGTAATGTAGAGCCTGCTTCGGCAATCAACCCCAATTGCACAAACGGCATTTTACAACGCAAGTTATCGGCCGCAATGACCACATCACAGTGCAGCAGCATGGTGACACCAATACCCACCGCATCACCTTGCACCGCAGCCACAACGGGCTTATTAAAGTCAGCCAGCGTATGTAAAAAACCTAGGATAATATTAAACGTATCCGGGTTATCCACTGCGTTAACAAAATCAGCGATATCATTCCCGGCACAGAATGCATTACCCTCACCACGCAGCAGCACAACCTGTATATTGTCATCAAGTGCTGCATCTTGCAGAACCTGAGTCAGCTTTGTATACATTTGCAGCGTCAACGCGTTTTTCTTTTCTGGACGGTTAAGGGCAATTTCCAGAATAGAGCTGTTTTGCTGCGTTACAACCTGATTCATCAGTCTTGCTCCTGTTTAGGGAACCTGTGAATAGGTTCATTATCACGAAGAAAATGCTTACCGCTCATCATGCAATTATAATGCGCCACACAGTGTGTGTTTACTTTGCCAAATCAAACGGCATCAGTATTTTCAGGGGCCTTCAGCGCCCGGCGGAGAACTTTACCTACATTGGTTTTGGGTAACTCATCTGCAAATTCAACAACCCTTGGCACCTTGTAGCGTGTCAGCTTATCTTTACACCAATCGCGCACATCTTCACGGTTAAGATTTGGATTACGACTCACCACAAAAACTTTGACAACTTCGCCAGACTTATCATCGGGGATACCAATAGCAGCAGATTCGATAATATCCGGGTGCGTCGTCAAAACATCTTCAATCTCGTTCGGATATACATTAAACCCGGAAACGATAATCATATCTTTAGCGCGATCCACAATGCGGAAATACCCTTCTGCATCGACACTGGCAATATCTCCTGTGATGAAATAACCATCATCCGTGAAGGAGGACGCCGTTTCCCTCTCCCGCTGCCAATAACCACGCATAACTTGCGGTCCCTTCACGCAAAGTTCGCCGGCTTCACCTTGGGCCACTTCACTACCATCCGTACCAATAATACGCACATCCGTATGTAGCATCGGCAACCCAATGGTACCAATACGGTTATGTTCGGGCGGATTGAAGCAAACAGCCGGTGACGTTTCGGTCAGACCATACCCTTCAATAATATCGCAGCCGGTTTTTTCCTTCCATAAAACAGCCGTGGCCGGGCTTAATGCCATACCGCCGGATGCGGTAAATTTCAGATTAGAGAAATCAATATCGGCAAACTTCTCGTTATTGCACAAAGCCACGAACAGTGTATTCAAACCCACAAATGTACTCATTCGCCATTTGCTCAGCTCTTTTACAAACCCGGGAATATCACGCGGATTTGGAATTAAGACACTATGCCCACCCAATAAAGAAACAACCTGCGCAACGGTAAAGGCATAGATATGATAAAGAGGCAAAGGTGAAATAACAGTTTCAGTCCAATCCACACCCGGTACTGTTATCCGCTCTTTGGCCTGAAGCATATTTGAAATCAGGTTGGCATGAGTCAGTATTGCACCTTTCGATACGCCGGTAGTACCGCCTGTGTACTGAAGTACCGCCACATCTTCGGTTTTCACAGCAACCGGGGCAGGCCGCTGACCATCATATTGATAAAACGCTGAGCGTAGCGGAATCGCCCCAGGCAGATTATAGTCCGGCTCCATTTTCTTCAGATATTTGACTGCAGCATTCAGCAAATTACGCTTAATAAAATCGTGCAAGTCACCTACCTGAGTGACGAAAAGGTGCTGAATATCCGTGTTACCGATGATTTTCTCAGCATTGTGCGCCATGCTCTTATGAATGATCAGCGCCTTGGCACCAGAGTCTTTAAACTGATGCTCCATCTCGTTCGGCGTATACAGCGGATTAGTATTGACCACAATCATACCCGCACGCAGAATCCCGAAAATCACAATAGGATACTGGATCAAGTTAGGCAGCTGAATTGCTACACGATCACCCGGCTGCAGGTTGGTTTCTTTCTGAAGATAAACAGCAAATGCCGCTGACAAACGATCCAGTTCAGAGTAGTCAATGGTACGACCAAAACTGGTAAAGGCGGGCTTGGAACCGTACTGTTTGGCTGAATAAGCTAAAACATCCGGAATGATCTTGAATTCGTATGGGTTTATATCGGCCGGAATTGTATCGGCGGCGGGAAGCTGCTGCACCATCTGAGATTCCTCATATAATTATTTTTATAGAGAGCTTTATAGGTTCTTGGATAAACGACAAAGGTGTGCAGCCCGTACTGCACACCTTGCAAACTCAGGCTACCGGGAAGATAGCCGCCAGCTTGGTCGCCAGCATAATATCACCATCCGCCTGGATGCTCCCCGTCATAAACGCCTGCATACCGTCAATTTCCCCTGACATTACCCCTTCCAGAGTCGCACTGTCCATGCGCAAAGTAACAGTTGCCTCATCGCTACTGCCTTCGGCAACTTCACAGTTACCCTCCTGAACAGTAACATACCACTCACCACCATCACTGATTTCATACTGGAAAATCGCATCTGTACCTGCGGCAGCATCTGCATTAAAGCGGTTTTTCATTTCAGTAAAAATTGCATTTAAATCAGCCATTTCAGAAACCTCATTCTCGTTCTTATTTTTTAATTGATAACGCTTGGCGTTGAGTTTCAGCAGGCCGCGCAAAAGCGTGCGACCTACCGGGTTATTAAGTGCCTTTTTCATAACAACGCCTAGAAAGCAAAGTGCTCTTCTTCAAGAGACATCAGATTGTCAGAACCTGATTGCATAGTCACTACCAAAGAGCGTGTTCTCGGCAAAATACGCTGGAAGTAGAATCTGGCCGTTGTTATCTTCGCCTGATAGAAAGCAGCATCACCCTCTCCAGTTGCCAGTTTTTCCTGAGCCACTTTCGCCATACGCGCCCAGAAATAACCCAACACTACATAACCAGAGTACATTAAGTAGTCAACCGATGCTGCACCGACTTCATTGCGGTTTTGCATCGCCTTCATCCCTACTTTCATCGTGATCTCGCCCCACTCTTTGTTAAGTTCAACCAGTGGCGCAGTAAATTCAGCCAAATCTGCATTGTCCGCTTCTGCCTTACAGAACTTATGCAGGATTTTAGTAAAGCCTTTCAGGGACTCGCCCTGGGTCATCAGAACCTTACGGCCCAGAAGGTCAAGCGCCTGAATCTGGGTAGTGCCTTCATACAGCATGGAAATACGGCTATCACGTACATTCTGCTCCATACCCCATTCCGCAATGAAACCGTGACCACCGAAGACTTGCAAACCGTGATTGGCCGATTCGAAACCCACTTCTGTCAGGAAGGCTTTCGCGATTGGCGTTAGGAAAGCCAGCAATGCATCAGCCTGTGCTTTCTCTTCACCTTCTGCCATTTTTACTTTGTCCACCAGCTGTGCACAATAGTAGATCAATGCACGCCCCCCTTCAGCAAACGCTTTCTGGGTCAGCAGCATTTTACGCACTTCAGGGTGAACAATAATCGGGTCTGCCGGTTTATCAGGGCGTGCAGGCCCTGTCAGAGCGCGCATTTGCAAGCGTTCCTTGGCATAGGCCAGAGAATTCTGGAAACCCCACTCGGCATGGGCCAACCCCTGCAAGGCCGTACCCAGGCGGGCGGTGTTCATAAATGTAAACATGCAGTTCAGGCCTTTATTGGCAGGGCCAATCAGAAAGCCTGTTGCATTGTCAAAGTTCATTACACAGGTCGCATTTCCGTGGATACCCATCTTGTGCTCAAGAGAACCACAGCTAACGCCATTATCTTTATCCAAACTTTCTGGCAGGAATTTAGGCACAATAAACAGGGAAATACCTTTCGTCCCTTCAGGCGCATCAGGCAGACGCGCCAAAACGATATGCACAATATTTTCTGCCATATCGTGATCACCCGCAGAAATAAAGATTTTAGTACCAGAAATCTTATAACTGCCATCCTCCTGCGGCTCCGCCTTGGTACGCAGCAGACCCAGGTCAGTACCACAGTGCGGCTCGGTCAGGCACATAGTACCTGTCCACTCTCCCGAAATCAGTTTCGTCAAATACGTCAGTTTCTGATCTTCCGTGCCATGAGCATCCAGTGTATTCATCGCGCCATGGCTCAGGCCTGGGTACATACTCCACGACCAGTTAGCCGTACCGACCATCTCATTGAGAATAATACCCAAAGATTCAGGCAACCCCTGACCACCGTACTCGGTCTCATGTGCCAGTGATGGCCAGCCACCTTCAACAAACTGCTCATACGCTTCTTTAAAACCCTCAGGTGTTGTCACGACACCCTCATTCCAGGTACAGCCTTGCTGATCACCCACCTGATTCAGAGGAGAAAGAACGCGCTCGGCAAACTTGGCGCCTTCTTCCATAATCGCAGAGACCATATCCGGCGAAACTTCTTCACAACCCGATAAGTTTTGGTAGTGCTGCTCAGTATCCAGTACCTCATTAAGTACGAAGCTCATATCACGGAGGGGTGCTTTATATTCTGGCATATCATTATCCTCAATCTTATTTGGTAACCGTCTCTTACCAGGCGCAAGAAACGTGAGTGCAGCAACATCCAGAATAGAGCTGAACATGCTAGATTATGTACTCAAGGATGGTTTAAAGTAGCAAGTACGCCAATAACAAAAGCTACCAGCTTTGCTAACAAAAAAAGCCAGATTGATTAGAGGCTTATATTTTCAAGGGGTTCCAGCTATAGGCCCTGACCTATAACGTCATCATTTATAACATTATTGTTCAGCCAACCCTGTCGGCACAGGCTAAGTCAGTCTATGGTTTTTTTCGGTGATGGAATTGAATTAAGTCATAGGAGCTCAGCCCCTGAACAAGAGTTTGGCTTTATCAGCAACGGGCTGAATTCCTACAAAGCGGGTTTATTGTAGGAGATCAGCCCTCTGAGCGATTAACTGGATAGGCAACCCGCTTTTCTGCAAATAGCCAAAAAGTTATTTAATGTAGTTAAAGAGACTCAGATCCTGCACTTTAGCAAAGCTGGCATAAGATGCTTGCAGCGCAGTTTCCTGCAGCGCAAAACGGCTAATCGCTTCGTTATAGTCCAGGTCTTCGAAGGCGGATAACGACTCTTTCGTGAAGAGTGCATAATCGGTATTGACTGACTCCTGCTGTTCAAGCGCATTTAAACGGCCACCAATATTGGCACGCATGCCTATATTAAGCTCTTCAACTCCAGACAGATTATTAAGAATATGCCCCATACGTTCATTGAACGCCACATTTCCTTCTTGGGTTGTTAGGTCGGCTGTTTCCAAAGCCTGTTTAAGGTCCAATGCGGTATTGAGAATATTATGCTGACTCATCGCATCCACCGTCACCGGGTTTGATGTACTTGCGGTAATTGTCCCAATCGTTAATTCGGTGCCCGCAACCCGTATAACATCGCCATCATTAAATGGGATATTGGTTAGCGCAACTGGAGGGTTGTCATCACTTAAAACCGGTTGCGGCGGGTTCTGACTATCCGTTATTGAGTAAGTACCTGACGTACCTGCCCCATCTACAAAGCTGATGCGTAAAGCACCCCTTTCTACAGCAAATTGATCAAAAGCGTCGGCATCTTTTATTTCATGCGCACTGATTTGCTGGCTATTCTGGTTAATATCCGCAATGACATAGCCCGATACTTTAGGGACAGCGTCAAAGATCTCAGCACCAGAGTCCGTCGAGGCAACTTTCATTTGTGGGCCTACCTGCAAAAAACGCTGGCCATCATCACCATTAAAGACATAGCGTCCGGTACGCTGGTCAATGCTATAGGGCTCTGTAAAGCCTTTATGTCCCGAAAACAGGTATTCACCTTGCACATCTTTAGTGTTCATTAAGCCCGCTAAAGATTTAACAATCTGGTCAACTTCTGAGGCAATCGCCCTGCGATCATTCGCATGCAACACCCCGTTTCTACCCTGAAGTGTCAGCTCGCGTAAGCGAATAGACTGGTTATTTATCTGCTCAATCGTCTTTTCTTCCAGCTTCAGGCGCCTTTCGGATACTTCAATATTGCTATTGTACTGCTCTGTACGCGCCATCTCTTTTTTGAACTTCTGAATCTGCGCAGATGCCAGTGGGTCATCCGATGGCTGTAGCACTCGCTTACCCGTCGATAACTGTTGCTGAGTTTTAAACAGGTCTGCGCTGCCTTTATTCAGGTTATCAATATTTCTAAGAAATACTTGCTGTGTAGAGATTCTCATTTTATATCCCCTTAAACACTTTGCAGCAGCGAATCAAAGATAGTCTGGGCCGCACGAATCAACTGCGCGGACGCCTGATAAGCCTGCTGATACTGCACCAGTTTAGCCGCTTCTTCATCAAGGTTTACCCCGGTTATACTGGCTCGCTGCTGCTTGTTTGCATCCAGTACTGCCTTACCCGCTTGCGCATTGACCTGGGCAACGGCGGCTTCTGTACCTACTCGTTCAACCGTCTGTCCATATTTGTCCTGGTAGGATGCTCCCGCAATAGACTTCACAGATTGTAAATCAGACAGCAGCAATGCGTTGCGATTATCCGATACGCCACCGGTATTCGGCTTTATCGTAAATGTGTCGTTAATATTCGGCTGGTTGCTAATAGTAACCTCATAGCCGGTCAGCTGTATGGACTGCCCACTGACATAATCACCAACCAGACGATCACCGTCACCATCGGTGAACACATAGGACATAGAGCCAGTATCTGACATATGCCCTATTTCATAGGTTTCACCATTTTGGGGTACCGTATTAACATCAAGCATCAACCCTAGAGCAGGAAAGTTTACCTGATCACCGGCTGCCGGGGTGGGAGGCCCAATAGCAGCTCCGGTTGCGTCCGTTAATGAATAGCCGGTACCTGCGGTATAGGTGACGGTTAGCGGAAATTCGATGGCAGATAGCTGGGCGGAATTTGTCACCCGTACTTCAATATCATTAGCGCCATTTACACTGCCTGGCGCTGTTGTCAGCGGCGAGAACGACACGTTGATTGGCGGCGTCAACGCACCTGGCACAGCCGCCTGTTCAGCATAATTTTGTTCAGTAATACTGACTGAGGCAATCGCCGTCCCGGTATTGCCGATATCTGCGGAGGTTGCTAACGGTGCCGCCAGCGCCAACAGTCTTGCCTGATTTAATACGGTGCCGATCTCTGAGGCAGCATTTCTGGTAGGACGAATTAAGAATTTGTCGCCCACGGCAAAACTACCGGATGCATCCAGAGTCATGGTAACGCCATCAATACGCAGTGTCAGATCACCATTGGCAGCATCAAGGTAGAACTCTCCATCCTCATCAACTTCTGTCGCATTTGTCGGGGCGGCACCATTGGCATTTAATTGACTATGACTCCAGCGCAGTTCATCACTGCCCCGGATCAAGGTAAATTCATCAGCGTCACTAAATACCAATTCATATTCGGTTGCCTGAATTTTAGTAATGTCACTGATCACAACATGACCGGTACTGGATGACAGGTTATCCCGTTCAGCCAGTATCCGATTGACAGACGCTTGGGTACTATTCACCTCTGTAAACAACAAACCACCTGCATTACCATCAAGATCCATACCTTTTTGGTGTTGTTCATTCATGGTATTGGCAAAAACCAAGGCAATACGCCCCAGTTCATCCAAAGTGCCATGCAGCGTATTTTTACGGTAGTCCAGCATGCCGCCCACGCTACCGCCTGATAGCTGGTTTGTGATATCGCCGATGCTATTTCCAATCTGAATTCCAATATTCAGCTGATTGGCATCTGCCGGGCTCTGGATGGTGTGGAGGGTATTGGCACTCAAGCCAACAACCAGCGGTTCACCGTTACCCACAAAGACACTCACTTCACCTGTGCTGCCTTCCTCAAGTGTGGTGAAACCAATGTATTCTGACAGTTCATCCAGTTTTGCATCACGTTGATCCAGTAGTTCGCTGGATACATTACCCGCCGCTTTGGCGATGCGAATATCATCATTGAGCTGTGCAATATTGCCGGCAATGGTATTAATCGTGGCGACATTGCTAACCAAGCGGCCGTTAATGCTGTCACCTTGGCGACGCAGGTTAGCATCCAGATCATTAAAGCGTTGCACCAGCGCCTCTGACTGGGCAATAAACAATTCCCGGTTTGGCAAACTGACCGGATCATCAACTGCTGTCTGGAGCGCGCCGAAATAATCATCCATCGCTTTGGATATACTTGTTACATCCGAAGCCATCAGGTTATCGAGTTCATTCGCAAAGTCTTCAAAGGCACTATAACTATTGTACGTTGCACTATCAGTCCAGATTTGGCGATTGAGAAACGCATCAGCGATACGGTCAATATCATCGATCGTGACCCCCCCCTGACCTTCACGGGACAGGAAAACAGGGCGCTGACGTGTGTAGCCCTCAGTATTCACATTACTGATATTTTGGCCTGTCACAGAGAGGGCCGTCTGATTGGCCTGAAGGCTCTGTGTACTAAGATTTAATAAACCAAAACTGGACATAGTTGACTCCTTTTGAATGACAACCACTGCGTCTGCAAAGCATCAATTGCGGAGGGCTGGGTAATAGTTTATCGGCTATTACTTAACTCTCTTTAGGCTCATTGCTTTTACTTGCGAGTAAGTCACCCTCAAAAATATTTTTAATCTTTTCTGCATATTCAGGATCGGTTGCATAGCCCGCTTCCTGTAATTGCTTAACGTATTCATATGGATCAGCTGCGCTTTCCAAAGCCATGCGATAACGGGGACTGTTCTGTAAAAAATTCACATAATCCCTGAAGCTGTCTTCATAGCTGTTATAGCTGCGGAAAAAAGCCTTTTCTCTCTGCGCAACACCATCCCGGTATTCCAATGTTGAGACTTGGGCGCTGTCTCCATCCCAGCGGCGATCGGCCTTAATGTTGAACAGATTATTACTGTTGCTTCCATCTGCCGAGCGCACCATCAGTTTCCCCCAGCCGGTCTCAAGTGCTGACTGGGCAAGCAGTACGCGCGGGTCCACACCCAGCTCGCCTGCCACTTTTTTTGCCAGGGGCATCAGCTTTTCAACGAACTCTTCCGGTGACTCAAATCGATCCGGCAAGTTTTGCCCAGACACTTTTGTTGCCATTGCCAATTGCGCTTCAAAGACGTCCCGGACGGTGTCTTTTTGCTCTTGGGTCAAGGTTAAACCCGGAGGGTTTTCCCGCCCTTCCGCCCTAGCAAGCAAAGCCGAAGCGGCAATTGAAGCGGCCTGATCAAACGCCTGATTAAGCTGACGTGCTTCCATATCCACCCCATTCAGATTGGGGACCCTTTTTTCTGCTTGTCCTCCCAGTTGCCGGATCAGGACATCTGTCAAACCAATCCCCTGCGAAGCTGACATCTCCAGGGCAATCTGATTGTCATACATGCTCTGGAACATTTTGGTTTGGCTGCTATTCATGAAGTTATCTTCACCAAATGCAGCATTGGCATCGCGCATTGAACGTAACAGCATACTGACAAAAAGCTGCTCGAACTGTTGTGCAGCCAGGCGCAGGCCTTCATCACTGTTACTCTTAGCCTTCGACTTCAGCTTCTGGAGTTCAGCCAAATCGGAATAGAGTTGTGCGTTGCCACCACTTGCGCCGGTTTTAATCATTTAAATCACCACTAATTCAGCTTTCAAGGCGCCTGCCTGTTTAAGGGCTTCCAGAATCGCCATCAGATCTCCTGGTGCTGCACCAACCTGGTTTACCGCTTCCACGATATCCTGAAGGCTGGCGCCGGGAGAAAACTCAAACATATGGCCTGATCCTTCATCCACTTCGATACCTGTACGCGGCGTCACAACTGTCTCTCCGGCGGCTAACGCATTTGGCTGATCCACAGTGGCTTCTTCAGCAATTGCCACCGTTAAGCCACCGTGGGTAATTGCAACCGGGGCAACACTGACATTCTGGCCGATGATGATCGTGCCAGTGCGTGAATTGATCACCACCTTCGCTGCATCTTGTGCGGCTTCAACATTAAGATTTTCCAGAACTGACAAAAAGGAAACCCGTTGATTAGGGTCGCGCGGTGCACGTACACGAATGGATGCCGCATCCATGGATGCCGCCATACCCGAACCCAAAAGGTGATTGATTTGCTCGGCAACGCGACGGGATGTCGTGAAGTCCGGATTATGCAGATTCAGGACAAGACTGTCCCCCTGGGAGAAGCCACTTGGCACAGCCCGCTCAACCGTTGCCCCATTTGGAATGCGACCAACACTGGGCACATTCAGCGACAACCGGGAACCATCTGCCCCCTGCACACCGAAGCCGGAAACCACCAAATTCCCTTGAGCAACAGCGTAGACCTGACCATCTGCACCTTTCATAGGCGACATTAACAGGCTGCCACCACGCAGGCTTTTAGCGTCACCTATGGCCGAGACGGTAATATCAATTTTTTGCCCCGGCTTGGCAAATGCCGGAAGATCGGCATGAATAGCCACCGCAGCAATATTCTTTGATGACGGGTTAATATTAGAGGGGATAGCTACCCCAAAGTTATTAAGCATGTTACGGAATGTCTGTGAGGTGAACGAAGTTTTATCCCCCGTACCATCCAAACCGACCACAAGGCCGTAGCCCACAAGCTGGTTAGAGCGAACCCCGGAAATACTCACCATATCTTTCAGGCGACCTGCCTCAGCAGCTACCGAGACAAGCACACAGGCAATAAGGAATAACGCTTTTTTCATCTCCGCTCTCCTTAAAATGGCATCAGCGCACTGATAAAGAATTTAGATACCCAACCCATCACATTGCTGTCGCTAACAGCGCCAGTGCCACTATAGGCAATGCGGGCATCCGCTAATTTTGTTGAGATAACGGTATTGTCTGAGCTGATATCCTGAGGCCTTACCATACCGCTGATACGAATATATTCATCGCCTTGGTTCAGAGTCAGCCACTTTTCGCCTTTAACAAATAACACGCCGTTGGGTAATACATCATGAACCGTCACCGTAATATTGCCGGTCAGGTTATTACTCATATCAGATTTGCCCTGGCCATCGAATGCAGATGTGGGGCCATTCACCGAAGCACTTAATGGCTTACCCAACACTTCAACACCCTTACCTAATAAAGTAGGCTGCGTCAGCGCGATACTACTGCTCTTATCCAGTTCGGTTTTAGCACTTTTTTTCGAACTGGTGCTTTCCTGCAACGCAATTGTCAGAATATCGCCTACACGATGGGCACGACCATCTCCATACAAATTAATACTTGTTGCAGCGTTATAGATCGAGCCATTAATCGGAGCCGGCTGGGTCAGTGCTTGAGGTATCACCGGCGCATACTCGGGGCTATCTGGTTTTACCTGTTTCTGCACACAGCCGGTGAGTGCAAGCGTTGTTATCAGGAACCCAACGATTAACTTTTTCATTGCTCTCTCCTCAGTGTCCTAATTAAAGCTGCTGACTCACATAAGAAAGCATTTCATCGGCGGTGGAAATAACCTTTGAGTTCATTTCATAAGCACGCTGAGTAGTGATCATATCGACCAGTTCTTGTACCGCATTCACGTTGGAACCTTCTAAAGACCCCTGAAGCAAAATGCCTGTACCATTGTCACCCGGATTACTGACCAGCGGAGCACCACTGGAACCTGTTTCCTGATACAGGTTCTGACCTAATGCCTGCAATCCCTGAGGGTTAACGAAATCAGCCAACTGAAGTTGACCAATTTGCGTAGGGGCAGGGTTACCCGGCGTTATCACCTGGACAATGCCATTAGTGCTGATGGAAAAGTTTGTCACTTGGCCCGGCAGTGTAATAGCAGGAGCAATTCGGTAACCTTCGGGCGTCACCAGCTCATTATCCGCATTAAGATGCAATTGCCCATTTCGGGTGTATGCTGTATCACCATTGGGCAAAGTCACCTGTAAAAAGCCACGCCCATTAATAGCAACATCAAACGCCTGATCCGTTATTTCGATCTCACCGGTACCAAACAGCTTCTGGGTACCGACTGTTCTCACCCCTAAGCCTATCTGCAAACCGGACGGCAACTGTGCCTCCTCTGCAGACAGCGCGCCTGGCTGACGACGAATTTGGTACATCAGGTCTTCGAATACGACCTGATCCTTTTTAAAGCCAACAGTCGCCACGTTGGCCAGATTGTTTGATATCACCTTCAGGTTAGTGTCCTGAGCGGTCATTCCTGTTTTTGCTACATTCAGTGCACCGTGCATCTATCTATCCTCAGGTGAAACTTAAGAAATTTTCAAAATAGTGGCTGCAGATTCAGAATTTTCCTCTGCCGTCTTCATCATTTTTATCTGCATTTCGAATTGCCGGGAGGTGGTAATAATTCCGGTTAACTCGCTCACAGCATTCACATTGCTTGCTTCCAAATAACCCGAACGCACCCTCACAGCCGGATCGTGATCCAATGGCGCAGGGGCACCGGTCGTCATCAAGCCGTTCACCCCTTTAAAGAGAGTGGCCGGATCGGGATTAACCAGCTTCAACTGATCGGCAACCAATAATTCAGCGGCATTTTCTCCGAGCGGTTGGATAGTAATCGTACCGTTAGTTGCGATTTCAATGTTCTGATACGGGGGTAATAGAATCGGGATTCCACCATTGCCCATAACCGGCAAACCACTGCCTGTTACTAACTGACCGGCGGCATTAACCTGCAACGACCCAGCACGGGTATAGCCTTCCTGCCCATCAGGGCCAACCACAACAAACCAGCCATCACCAGCAATTGACACATCAAGTTTCCTGCCTGTATCAAGTAATGTACCGTGACTGATATCCGTTGCCGGACGCTCGGTTTGGGCGTAAACGCGAGATGCGTACCCCTCCCCAAACACTTGCATAGCGCGGGCTTGGGCCAGATCAGCTTTAAAACCTGTCGTATTTGCGTTGGCCAGATTATTGGCGTGAGCTTGCTGGGCCAGCATATTCTCTCTGGCCCCGCTCATTGCTAAATACAAAACCTTATCCATCTTTCACTTCCCGTCTAAGCGGCAATGCCGCATCGCGTTGAATAGCCATATAGATAAAGTAAAGCAATAGATGTGCCAAAAAAGAAAGGCCGCGAATGCGGCCTTTTATAAGGAAAGAAAATAATCAGATTTGCAGGATATTCTGCGTTACCGTATTCAGGGTTTCCAAGGTTTTTGAGTTCGCCTGAAAATTACGTTGTGCTTCGATCAGCGCAACCAGCTCTGCAGAGAGATCCACGTTAGACTGCTCCAGCGCCGCTGATTGCAATGTGCCATTAAGACCTGTGCCTGGCGGGTTAACAATCGCATCACCGGATGTCAGCGTTGCCGTCCATTCCGTATCTCCTGATGGCTGCAAACCAGACTGGTTTTCAAAGGTCGCTATAGCCACCACACCGAGATCCTGATTCTGACCGTTAGAGAAGCTCGCAACCATCTCGCCCGTACCGCTAAAGGTCACACCAATCAGGTCGCCTTTTGTATAACCATCCTGAGAGGAGGCTTTTACAATAGAAGCCGATGCGAACTGCGTTGTATTTTGAATATCAAACGAAATTACGGTTGTCGAATCAGCCGGATCTGCACCTTGAATCGTAATAGAAGGCACAGTCGCTCCAGCAGAGAACTGATTACCATTAATCCCGGTCAGCAACCCGTTTGACGGATTAAATTTCACCAAGATTGGGCCGGGTTCAGTCCCTGATCCTGCTTCCCCAGGATCAAGCGCCTTACCAATATCCAACTGTTCTGTTCCATTAAGGTATGCATACATTCTATATACCCCTTGGAACGAGTTATCACCATTCTTAACCACAGGCGCGGAAAAAGGCGATGTACCTGTCGTTGCGGTAATACTTAACGCCTGCCCTGGCGTAATGTCCCCTGACTCAGGCTTATAGGTAATCCGGACGCGCTTATTAACATTATCGTAGATGACCGATTGCACAGATGGGTTGGCATCCAGAATCTTGGCCTCAGACGCAGTCACCGCAGCACCAATCTGGTCATCCGTGGAGCCCACAGCCAATGCCGGAATAGTAATACCACCAATTTCCAGAACCAATGGCGCCGTAGTCGGTACATTAGCTGCCGGAATAGAAAAATCATAGGTTTCATTCGCCGCGATTTCGTTTGCTTCAGCAACTACAACAGCCCCTGAAAACTGAACCAAATCCGGCTCAGGATATTCAGCTTTAAAACGTAGCAAAAAGTCCCCGGCGGTTGTAACTTCTAGGCTTTCAATACGCGGGTCACCCGTAACAGGGTCAGTCAGCGCACTAAAGAAAGTACCTGAGGATAAATTTGTTCCCGCAGCAGCAGTCAATTCAGCCAAGTGGGCAGCAGTCACCCCACCTGCCGGCACGCCTGAAATCGTATCACCCACAGCAAGACCTGTAACCCGTTGCTGCGCCTGAAATGGCCGCGCTTCAGCCATATTGAACTTAATTGTATGCTCATTACCCAGGCTATCGAAGGTTCTGACCGTTGTACTATAGGTAAAAGAGCCCGGTTCATCCTTGTCATAGTCTGGCAGCAGGGTTGCAGCGTTTTCACGTGAATCAATGTTAAAAGATAAATCAATATCTTCCGTTGCTTTAGGCGGACTTTCCTTCTGGGTGACAGACAGATTGCCTATGGGCAGACGGTTATCCTGCGCGTCCAGACCATACCCTTGTAGGAATTTACCGGTTTTAGACACAATAAAGCCGTCTTTATTTAATTCAAATGAGCCCGCACGGGTATACGTTGTCCCACCTTGACCATCGTTCAACTGAAAGAAACCTGAGCCATTAATGGCCAGATCCAGATTATTATTGGTGAACTCGATGGTGCCCGCCTGAAAATCTTGAGCTATATCCGTTACCGTAACACCGGCACCGGCAACATTTGAAGACCCTGCACCCACCACCGCTGTGGCATAGATATCTCCAAATTCTGTACGTGAGGATTTAAAACCCACCGTACTTGCGTTTGCAATATTATTACCTGTGACATCCAGGTCTGTGGTGGCCGCTTTCAGACCGGTTACTGCCGTATTAAAACCTGCCATTTCTTTATCCTCACACGCCGATCTGTTTCACATCGCTCACATCAAAAGTGCCAGCAGTTGTGTTAACTTTCATGCCGATACCGTTCTCACCCAAGGTTACACTGTTCACCCGGTATGCCATCGTCGTATCGACTGCCTTATATTCATTATCTTCCAAACGCTCAACCACAAAAGTGTAGTCTCCAGGTGGATGTTCAGGGTTGCCATCTGCATCGAATTGCATCTGCCAGGCAAACTCATGCTCACCCTGATTTACAGCCCCTAGCTGCATAGTGTCCACTATAGAACCGCTGGCGTCATAAACCTTGATTCGCACTTCGGAAGTACTAGCCTGCAGATTGAATGCTCCCTTGGCATAAGGATTTGCCGCAGTCCCCACCTCAGAAGTATCGCCTGGAATAAAAGCGGACTGCCCAACCATAGATGAAGCCTGGAGTGCTGCCTGACTGGACAACATGGCTTGCGACGTTTGTGTAACGGTCTGGCTCAATTTATTAATGCTTTCAACCTGAGACATCGTTGCAATCTGCTGCATAAAGTCGGTTGTATCCGCCGGACTTGAAGGATCTTGATTCTGCAATTGCGCAATCATCAGGCGCATGAACATATCACTGTCCTTGTCCGTCTGGCTTTTTAGTGCATCCGAAGACCGGTTAGCCCTGTTTATCTGATCAAATACGTTCTGATTAACGCCATTAACGTTACTCATGGCTTAGAACCTCATCATTCTCATTATTACTGACCCAAACGGATCGTCTGTTGCAGCATCTGTTTAGCTGTGTTCATAATTTCTGTGTTGATCTGGAAAGAACGTGAAGCAGAAATCATATCCGCCATTTCTTCCACTACATTTACATTTGGGTAATACACATACCCTTCTTTATCAGCCATCGGATGTGCCGGGTTATATTCCTGACGCAATTGCGCTTCGCTTTCTACAATACCCAGAACCTGGACGCCCTGACCGGCAGCAAGCCCCGATGCGTTATCCGGCTCTGCTAGCGGATCAGCCTGCTGCACAGCAAAAACAGGCTTACGCGCGCGATAAGTTTCAGCAAGGCTGGAGCTCACACTGTCTGCATTTGCTAGGTTACTGGCTGTTGTATTCAGGCGAATAGTCTGCGCATTCATCGCTGAACCCGCTATTCCAAAAACATTACTTAATGACATGATTACTCACCCTTAATCGCTGATTTCAGCCCGGTAAATTTTTTATTCAAGAACTGGAAAGAGGTTTGATAATCCAGTGCATTTTCCGTATAGCGAGCCATTTCTTGCTGGAGTTCAACCGTATTACCATCCACAGAAGCCTGATGGGGGATGCGATACATCATTTCTGCCGCCAGATCAGGCTCCAGTAATTCAGTTTTGTGCCCTTTGGTTGTAGCAACCTGCTTAATTTTAAGCTGCGATGCCTGATCAAGCACATGGGCAAATTCCAGATCACGCGCTTTGTAATTTGGCGTATCGGCATTGGCAATATTATTCGCTAATAATTCAGCACGGCGGGCACGATGCTGTAACGCATCAGCATGAATACCCAGTGCTGCATCAAAATTAATTGCCATATACTTGCCCCTTTAAAAAGATACAAGCATAAAAGCAATCAACATGCCAAAAATAAAAAGGCTATATTTTACAAAGACCTAAAAGAGGAATGTTTTTTTTGTAATTGAGATAAGGAGACGAAACCGGCAAAGCAGTACCGCTTCATTGCCGCTACGGCAATCATATCTGCAGAGACCTATCCCGGATGTTGCACCCGTGCATTTGGTTTTTTCAACTGAGTGTTGTGCAAGCTTATTCTGCTATGACACACGGGGTACCCATTGTTGCGGTTCGCATTTGCCGGTTTTTCACTTGCCCCCTTGATATGAGCGCGAAAATTCTGCCAACTGGCGCAACATCCGGGCTGTAGCCTCGTGAAAAACAGCCAATTTTTTTGCAAGAGCCAGCCCTCTGGACGAAGACTTGAAGCCTTTCAGCAACCAAAGCGTAGCGGATTTTAGGAAAAGCTTATAGCGCCTGATAGATAATACCTGGACGACAATGAATCATTTGATATTTATCGGATAACCCGGAGAGAAACTCCGATGCTCCTAAAATCAAATAACCGCCAGGCTTAAGGACAGCGTGCATCTTTGTCAGTATTTCTGTCTTTTTTTCACGAGAGAAGTAAATCAAGACGTTACGACAAAAAATCACATCGAATTTACCCATTGTGGCATACGAGCCCTGAAGGTTAATATTTTGGAAACGAACTCTTGATTTGATATCAGGCTTTAATGCCCAACTACCATTAGGCAACTCACGGAAGTGTTGCGTCAGTCTTTCTTGTGATAAACCACGACCGATGGCCAACATCTCATACTCAGCTTTACGTGCCTGTTCCAACACTCTGGTTGAAATATCTGTTGCCACAATTTCTTCTGAGACGAGCTTGCCCGAATTTCTTTTTTTAAACTCATCCAGCGTCATACTGATCGAGTAAGGCTCCTGGCCTGTTGAACACGCAGCTGACCATATCCTGATTTTATTGTTGATCAATCCGGCACTTAGCATCTCTGGAAGAATACGGTCGCGAAGGATGTCAAAGGGATGAACATCACGAAACCAAAGGGTCTCATTCGTGGTCATCGCATCCACAACTTGCTCTCGCAGCTTTTTTGCTGCTGGAGACTTTAACTTATCGACAAGCTCCTTCAAGCCCGAACAACTCTGCTCCTGAGCTATTTTACTCAGTCGGCTTTGCACCAAATACTGCTTATGCTTCGCCAGTAGAATGCCGCTATTGTCCTCCAGAAATTGACTAAACAGATCAAAATCAGTCTCTGTAATAGTAAACCCGGACTTACCAGCAATACTCATAAGAAGAGAAGTACCTCAGAAATTAACGCTTTTCTATTTGCTGTATACGTTGCACCACAGCTGTTGCAAGGTCGTCCGGATTAAATTTCGCCAAGAACCCATCTGCTCCGACTTTTTTAACCATAGATACGTTAAAGCCACCCGACAGAGAAGTATGTAACACCACATGCAACCCACTCATGCGTTCATCTTCACGAATCATGGAAGTCAGGGTATAGCCATCCATCTCAGGCATTTCAATATCCGAAATAACCATGAGAAAGTGCTCGGCAACCTCAGTGCCCCGATTCGCCATATCCCGCAACAAATCCCAGGCCACGCGCCCGTTATTGCATGAGGTCACTTTAACCCCCAGATTTTCTAGGCTCCGCTGCATCTGATTACGCGCAACAGACGAATCATCCACGATAAGAATCTGATGTTCGCGGGCTTTTTCACGCACTTTGTCATCCGCAACATCTTTACTGACTTCGGTGGGCATTGGATACAGATCAGCGAGAATTTGCTCAACGTCCAGGATCTCTATCAGTTTACCGTTATACTCGAAAATTGCAGTGAGATAGTTCTCTACACCAATTTCTGTCGGCGGGGCCATAATCTGATCCCAATGGGTGTTCAGTATTCGATCCACTTTGCGTACCAAAAAAGCCAGTGTGCGTCGGTTATACTCAGCCACTATCAGGAAACATTCCATCCGCTGTTCGTGAGGTACCGGTTGGCGACCAATGGCTTCGGACAAATCCAAGACAGGAATTGTCTCACCACGTATATGCGCCATCCCTTTTATTGCAGAGGTCTGACGAGGCACTTCAGTTAGATCCGGGCATTGTAATACTTCACGTACCTTAAATACGTTAATGCCATACTGCTGATCTGTTTCCAACCCAAACAACAGTAACTCTAATCGATTCTGCCCCACCATCTGGGTACGCAGGTTTACACTATCTAAGATACCTGACATGATTTACCAATCCCGTAGAGATTTGATTTATTCTATAGGTACGCTGTGACTTAACCTTAATGTTAGTAACAACAACGTGAATACGTATAATTTAACACGACTTTTCCTGCTGACCACTTTTCTTTTAGGATCTTTGCCTGTTTGTGCCACCAATCAAACAGAAGAACTAGAGCAGGAAGCCTTGGCCTTTCTGCAACAACATTACAAAAGCAGCAAACCTGAAGCACGCACCGAGATCAAACTTAACCCGATTAGCCGAAAAATTAAATTAAAAAATTGCTCTGAACCCTTGCAGTTCCAAACACCCAGAGGAAATGGCAACCGCATAACCTTTCGCGCACGCTGTCCCGTTCCATTATGGCAGCTTTTTGTTACCGCAGAAATAAAACAATTTCAATCCGTCGTGGTCAGCCAAAGCAGCATTCCAAGGCGATATGTTCTGCAAGCCAATCATCTGATTCTCAAAGAGATCGACACAACAAGTCTGCGTTCACCTTTTTTCACTTCCACCACGCAAATTATAGGCTGGACCACTAAAAGATCCATATCAGCCGGCAGTGTTATTACCGCCTCAATGCTAAAAGCCCCCTTGGCGGTCACTAAAGGCAATGCTGTTATCATCGAGGCACAACGTGGCAGCGTAACCATCAGAACATCAGCCACAGCACTTGAAAACGGCGAAATAGGCCAACAGATCAAAGTGCAGAATGATCGCTCAGGTAGAATCGTCAGGGCAAGAGTCATTGCGCCTGGCTTAGTCAAAGCACCTTAGCCCGGATATTGCACTCGTTAGCGGAATTTTCGCGCCGAGATCGTTTGATTTGAGCGTGCTCGTGAACGTAAACGCTGCCGTAGCAGCGTCGGAGTGAGCATGTGCGCTCACATCGAGCGAGATCAAGTGAAAAACCGGCAAATGTGAACCGTAAGAATTAAGAATACGCACCCTCGTTTATCATTGCAGAATACGCTGATATAACAGCACTCGATTGAAAAAACAAATGCACGGGTGCAATGTCCGGGCTAACCCGAATGCTGCATCCGTTGGCGGAATTTTCGCGCAGAGGTCGCTTGATCTGGGCGTACTCGTGAATGTAAACGCTGCCGTAGCAACATCAGAGTGAACATGCGCACTCACATCAAGGGAGATCAAGAAATGCAAACTCAACAGTGTGCATGTCGTCTATCATTGCGGAATACGTTTGTACAACGGTACTCAGTTGAAAAAATAAAATGCACTGATGCAATATCCGGGTTAGGGAAGGTATGAAAAAGTTCTGCGCATACTCTGCAACACTGATTCACACCTTCCTTAATTGAAACGCAGAATTGACTGCTGTTATACTGTTCGCTCATACACAAAATAAATTTTTATTTTTTTCTAAAGCTCCTAATTAAACTGCCGATAAACTTTATAGATATAAGTTTGAGGACGGAAAAATGATTAACGATCTCACGAGCCTTTATTCGTCGCAGACGGCTGGCACTCGTGCGCGAACAGGGGACAGCAATGCAGCCAAATCAGGCAGCAGCGCGCCTTCGCAGCCTCCGTCCAACAAGGGTGACACAGTAAAATTAAGCGGTGCAGCTCAGGCACTTCAAAATGTTGGGAAACGACTGGCAGACACACCCGATGTGGACAGTGATCGCGTAGCGCAACTGAGACAAGACATTGAAAGCGGCAGTTATCAGATCGACGCTGAGCGTGTTGCCGGAAAAATGTTGGCCTTTGACCGTTTGCTGTAAACAATGATGACTGAACAGCAACTTTCAGAATTAAATACCCTGCTTATGCAGGGTATTTCACTTTTAGAATCTCTGAGTGCTATTTATGATCGCGAGCTGCACGCCTTAAGCAGCAGAGACCTGGAACAGCTCAGCGACATTACTCAAGAAAAAACCGGCCTGCTAGACAAGTTCTATAACTTCACCCTGGAAAGAGTTGAGTTACTCCGATCATTTGGCATTGATGTTGCGAAAGACGACTACTCCAATACCGGCATGGCTGAAACCCACACGGCTATTGATGCTTCTTATCAACAGATAAAGCAGCACCTGAAGGAACTACAACAAAAGAACAAACGCAACGAACAGGCAATCTACCGTAACCAACAAAATGTTGGTCAGCTTTTAGCAATCCTCAGAGGGCATGAAAAGAAATACCAGCTATATAATAAAGCTGGCAGCCCTGGACTTTACAAGGCTCAGAGTAGAATAGGAAAGGCGTAACAGCCTCGTATTTACTCAACCACACCAGGCAACAAGGAAAAACTTCTTCACAGCTTGTGATCGTGTGCCATATGAGTAGCTGAATAGAAAGAGTCTTGATAAAATCACCGCAGGTCCCAGTAGCTCAGTAGGATAGAGCGGTCCCCTCCTAAGGGACAGGCCAGGGGTTCGAATCCTCTCTGGGACGCCATTTACAAAATGACGTTTAAACCCTTCTATAAAGCGGTAGCCTCAGGGCACAGGTTCAGCGCAATAAATTTCCCAGAGATCCACGAGGTATCAAGGCCATATCGTGGCCAAGGTAGCGCTTTAACTGCTGTAATTTCTCTGACTCCACATCCTCCAACGTCAACCGCTCTGACAGTTTGAGGTAGCGCTTAACCATTTTTATCCTTTCTTCTCTTTTATCTACCGTATCGCGCGCAGACTCGAGAAAAAGCTGGGCTAGGTTCAGTAAAGCAGACGCATTAGAAGCATCATATTCCGTTGCCAATCCAAAGTACTTCAATGCCTGAGGTATTTTCCCGGCCAAGTAATGCTTCACACCAAAGCGGTTAACTTTATCGCTCAGTTCAGGGTCATGCTTACGGCTTGAAGCCTCTTTTTTGGATTCCATCTCTGCTTCAAGAATAGGTACGGCATCACCGGTTACACTGAGCAGTTCCCTATCAAGATCCAGGGGCTTTTCCATTTTGGCATTGATTAACTGCGCATCAGCGGTGCACTCACTGGCCGCTTTGATATCACCTATTTGGCGATAGACCTCGCTTTTTAGCAAAGACGCCCTTACCTGCAGTTCACGATCATTGGGAAAAGCCTGGTAAGCCTGGTTTATCGTGCCATCAACCTCATTCAGCAGTTCGATTGTTTCTGCTTCTGAAGCGCCATTCATTTCAAGCCGCCTTACATTTGCCAAGCGTAGATAAGGCTCAGGAGAGCGGTAGCAACTATGACGTCCGAGCGAAATCGACTTTCTGTAAGCCCCGCCAGCCATATCAAGCTTTTGGGTTTGAGTCGCCAAACACCCAAGCCGCATCTGCCGGGGTATCCCCATCGGGCTTTTCTGGGTGGCTTCAGCCATAACGTCCCTGGCCTTATCTAGATCACCTTCATGTTCATAAATTTTTTCCAGAAGGTCATAAGCTGCAATAAATAACGGATAGCTCTCTATAAGTTCCAGTAGCAGAGATTTTGCCTGTGCCCCCTTATTGGTCAGCTGTAACGCCTCGGCCCAAACCAGCCCCACTTCTTTGATATGTGTTTTCCAATACTGCTTTTCCGCTACTTTGCCAGCCTCCTTGGGTCGCTGATATTGCAGCAGTAACTTGGCCAGAATCAACTGTGCCTCTTCATATTCTGGATCGTAGGATGCGAAATTGTACTTACAGTAGTTAATCGCACTAGGAAAATCCCCTATTTCAAGGGCATCATCCACCGGTTTAAAAACGGATTTTCGATAAAGAATATTATCTAATCTATGTTTAAGCTCATCAATCGAAAAAGGCTTCATCAGTAAATCATCAGGGTGGCTGTCTATTGCATGTAACACAACTTCCTGAGAGGCATCACTGGTCATAAAAACCCAACAGGCACTAGCCTTTATCAACCCTCGATAACGACTTTCCTCTAAAAGCTGAATACCTGTCACACTATCGCTGACATTATGCCCCAATAGAATAACATCGTAGCTGTTTTCAGATATTTCACTCAGAACCCTGTCATTGATTGTGATAGCTTTTAAATTAGCCACCCCCAGACTTCGCAGCATATAAAATATTGTCGAGCGCATATTACCGCTGCTCTCGATCAATAAAACCTGCTTATCTGAGTAATCTATTTTTGCCACCGAGGAAATCCATCAGCTAAACCTTAGTGTATGGAGTATAAAAGGCGATACACTTTGACAAAAGCCTTATTAGCTCAGATGTTGCACCGGTTGAAAAAATTAGATGCACTGGTGCAACCTCCGGGTTAGCCCGGATGTTGTGCCAGTTGGCGGAATTTTCGCGCCGAGATCGCTTGATTTGAGCGTGCTCGGGAACGTAAACGCTGCCG
>PDWJ01000838.1_pt1 | contig 42282 bp, 34 predicted proteins | sample 1430881 | NCBI WGS metagenome assembly PDWJ01 (sample SAMN01162460, study PRJNA174530) | Oral metagenome, whole genome shotgun sequencing project. | biome: Marine environment; feature: Marine mammal; material: Swab sample of the gingival sulcus; isolation source: swab sample of gingival sulcus...
ACCGCGGGCAAGGGCCGGTTTTAACAGATTGGCGGCATCACTGCCTCCGGCGGTTCCGCCCGCGCCGATCAGGGTATGCGCCTCATCAATAAACAGGATGATCGGCCTGGGTGAGGCCTTGATCTCACTGATCACCGATTTCAGCCGATTTTCAAACTCTCCCTTCATACCGGCACCCGCCTGCAACAGCCCCATATCCAGACCGAGCAGGGTAACATACCGCAACAGCTCCGGGACATCGCCTTCGACGATTCTCAGGGCAAGCCCTTCGACCACGGCCGTTTTACCGACGCCGGGTTCGCCAACGGCAATCGGATTGTTCTTCCTGCGTCTGGCCAGGATATCAATCATCTGCCGTATCTCCTGATCGCGACCAAAAACCGGATCAATATCTCCTTCACGCGCCTTCTCGGTGAAATCAATGCAGTACTGGCTGAGGGCCGTACCGTCCCCCATCGGCATAACATCCTGATCGACAGACTCCCCGGCAGCAGGTGTTTCGGCAGATTCCCTGACAATCTGCCAGAAATCGGTTCGCAGCGCATCGTTGCCGATGGTATAGAGGTGTTCGAGGTATGCCCCCGCTGCAAAACGGCCGGGATTTTTCAGCAGTGTCATCAGTAACAGGCCGGAGCGTACCTTTTTTTCGCCAAAGTCGACCGATCCGACGAGGTATGCCTCCTGAAACCACTCTATCAACAGTGGAGAAAACACCGGTTTTGCCGCATTGCCGGTTCTAAACTCTTCAAGTGTTTTGTCGAGCGCTCCGGCAACCTTGCCTGTATCAATTTCGAACTGTTTGAGGACAAGGGGAATGTCGGTCTGCAGATCGTCGAGGAGTTTAGCCATCAGATGTTCGACCGTAACCTCATAGTGCGTCCTTGACACACACGAACCTGCAGCGGCTTCCAGGCTGCGGGTGCAGTAGGGATTCAGGCGGGCCAGCAGTAATTTGAGATCCACAGATATCATAGAGTTTCTCCTGTTAAAACAAGATATTGTCTTTCATCTAACGTGCGCTATCATTCTTTATTTTCTATTATACCAAAAAATCATACAATAAAACAGGTGCATAGACACAGAAAACGGTGTACAGCAAACGAGCCCACAGCCCCTGCAACCGTCAGGAGCGTGCCTCCGCCAGCCTCCTGCCCGGCGGATAAAAGGTACTCCTTGTCACCCCGATCTCATCGCCGGCATAGAGCCAGGTATCCATTCCCAGTTTTGACCACTGTTCACTGCCGAGACAGGCGGTACGGGCCTGTTGCTCACGCATATAAATTTCTATCTCGTATTCCAGCGGATCCTGCAGGTAGAGATCGGTAAAAAGAACCAGCCTGTTATAGGATTCGCTGCCCGGGAAAAAATTGCGGTATTCCTCTGAGTTGAGTGGGCCAACCTCGATTCTGAACTTACCCATACGATCATCCAGTTGACGCCCAAGCACACAATCTTCCCCCAATACACCACCTGAAATGCCGAGCCGAAGAAGTTGGTCTTCGGGAATACGCGCCTTTCTGAACAGGCAGGAGGTGATTGATATGGTAAAGCCAAGCACATCTCCAAGCAGCAGTTTCAATCCTTCTGCCGATCTCGGCCGCTGGGAAAAAAGACCTATGTAACGGAGCAGCTGAACCGGATCGGGGATATCACTGAGATAATGCTGTTCGCCAAGACCTTCAAGACAGTACAGCTGACTGAGATATCGATTCTGCCCTCCTTTCGCGATATGATAAAAGGGCCGATATTTCTGCAGACTTTCAAAGAACAGCAAATACAGGCGATGGTTCAGGGTATCAACAAAATCACGAACAACCGATTCATCATCGGCAAACTCTTCCATCAGATCTTCTGTATAGAAGGTCGGCAGCGGTGATGAAGCACCGTAGAGGCCAAGAAAATTGGCCACAACCTCATAGCGTGATCGCTGCCCATCTTCAATCTCATGCACCGCCTCAACATCTGAAGCAGGGAAAGAGAGTGACAGATTGGGCCTGATGCGCAGCAGGCGGTCCAGCTCCGAGAGACCGAGATCAGGGACGGCATGGCTGTCAATTCGCTCCAGAAGCCGTATTACCTGAAAAAAAGAGTAGGCACTGCCCTCCTTCAGCAGGTTCTGTTTCAGATAAGCGGCTGTTCGCCTGTTCTCGCTGGCCATTGATAGACTTCTCCTTTGAACGTATCCTTCAAACGAAAACAGGTATACGCGTTAAGGGATGAATAGAGTGCAAAAAACTCGTTGAGTATGCAGCCGAAGAGATAAAAATCTCCCTCTCCGGCAAAATGATCACTTCCCGCCTTCACCGTTATATCCTGTCCTCTGAGAATCAGGGCAGACACCAGACGGTTTGACGGAACAGCCGTCACCTCTTCGATTCCCTGCAGCCGCTTCTGGTTGGCCAAAAGGCCGGTACGATCACGGGTATCCGGGAAAAGATAGATATTGAGCAGGGCCTTGAGGTTGTCGGCGCTCGCAAGTGACATATAGTTCAAATTCAGATGCGCCAGCAGTCGCCAGAGGAGATTGCGCCCCAGTGGCGGATAGACGCCGAATGTCGGTTGCATGATATTGGCGAAATCGGCAAACTCTGGAGAACTGCTGGTTGCCCGGGAGATATCTCCAACCCTGAGGGCTTCGGGCAAATCTCCGTTTGTGCAGACCAGTTTCAACGAAAGGGTCTCGGTTACCGGAAGCCCCGTACCTTTGGGGTAGGAAATCTGCAGATAACTGTCAGCTCCGGGACGAACCGGCGACTTTTTCAGCGACAGCTGATATACCGAATCTTCCTTCCTGCGATTGCTGAAATAGTTAAAATGCCGATATATCCGCTCCTGTGCGGTCCCCTGGATATGACCAACCACCCTGTCCACACTGTAGACCTGATAGTGATTGACCTGGGAAGAGGCAGGCCGGACCAGATATTCACTCTGCCGATGATCCACCCGGATCGGATCCGCCTCAAACGGAAAGAGATTGATGACCGGTGTGGCGAAAAGTTTCAGGCTCTCCCTGCTGATCCTGGGCGGTATTGGCAGGTTCGGTTTGAGTTCAAAAAAGATCTCAAATTGATTCTCTGCGCTGGGATTGAGCCAGTTCTCCAGCCCGCTCAGATCAAAAAACAGAAATTTCTGAGGAAAAATAAAATATTCCTGCAGTATCCTGTAGGCCGAAAATGAGTGCGCTGGATAGGGAATGACACTATGGCTTGCATCAAACCCCACTGCTTGTACAGCTTTTGGCTCGAGTATCTTGAGCAGCGTCCCTTCCGTCGATCTGACTATAATTCTGCTGACAAACGTTCTCAGCAAAAGGTAATTGGCTGTCGCCTCACTGTATCCACCACCGCAGTAAAAACGAAGAGAACCCGGCTGCCAGCTGTCAACAGTATTTCCGTTGAGTTCAAGACGCAGCCGGATGGCGGCCGCTTTGCCCGCCGGGCTGATATGGTCAACTGCAAGCAGTCGCAGCGGGTGAATATCGGTATCATAACAGGTTTGAAACGGGCAGCTGGTTCCCTCCACCGGCACCGAGGCAATCTGCACACCTGCCTTGACGGTTAATGTCTGCTTCAGGGCAGGTTTCGGTCTGAATGTAATAATTGAACAGGAAGGGATTGGGCGGAGATAATGCGGCCAAACGAGTTGAATCAGTTCATGAATAATCTCCGGGAACTCGTCATCGAGCTTCTCCCGGATCTGGGCGGTAAGAAAGGCGACCCCTTCAAGCAGCCGCTCTACATCGGGATCTGAAGACGGGCCGCTGAGCATTGGTGCAACCGCAGGGTGCTCCTCGGCATACTCTGCTCCCAACTCTCTGAGGTAGGAGAGCTCCTGTTGAAAATACTTATTAAACATAACGGTGAAACTCGGTTTAGAGACAGAAGAACCTGCCCCGAAGTTCTGGTTGCATTCTCTGTTATGACTGGTAGTCTATCTGGTTCAGCTCTGCTGGTTAGTTGGCCACACTTACCCTCCCATCCTGATCGACAACACTTTCGAGAAGTACCGGCATCCGCTCTTCGGCAGAAACAAGCTTTGCGGAAATCTGGAACCGCAGCGTCAGCGGATCATCCTCATTTTTCAACAGACGCACCCTGATCGTTTTCAGCCGCGGTTCATAGCGCTGAATAGTCGAACGTATTGACCGCTCAAACTCACGCAGAGAATCGGGATAATCTCGAAACAGCTCAACAAAATCGGGCAGACCATATTCATCGCCAAGCGGCACGCTTCCCTGCCTTGTATTGAGAATTTTCTGCAGATGCTCTCTTACCGAATCAAGGGTCCGTTTTGCGTCACCCCGCTCCCTGCGCATAGGTTCATGGTTCCATTTGGCGATCCTTTTCAGCAACCGTTCTTCCTGCAATATCCTGCACCTGTTTTTAACGTGTTAACAACAATTATGTCCTTTCGCTCCATTCATCAATATGCTCTATACCATCGGGCTCGTAGGTCCAGCGGACGTATCCGAAAACAAAGCCGACCTCCTCGGTTGCCGGGGCATTCGCCGACGCAGGATCGATCACATCCGGACTCAGACGTTTTACCGAGGCCACGCGGGCCTTTTTGATCTCTATGGTATAGAATTGCTCGGTTGTGCCGTCTCCGGAAGGATTCGGCCTGTAAAACTTGAAAAGTCCTTCAATTTCTTCGTTCTGGCAAAGAGCCTTGGCCAGAAGTGGAGAGCTTTTATCTATCCTTTTTGTAATGACAATCGGACCATAAGTCCGCTCTCCTGAAGCAAGACCGGTTGATGCCTCACGGGCAGTGCGGACAGAATCTTCAAAAGAGAGGCACTCAATCGTATCTTCACGTTCCAACGATGTGATACTCGAATCACCCTTAACGTCTTCTCCATTTGCCTTTAATGTCAAGTGTACTGTCATTGCCATGGTTCATCCCTCCATAAATAAGATCTGATGTCAGCAGAGATTCCGCTCAGATATACCGGTATCCACCGGCTACTCAGCAGGGAGATCTACTACTCCTTATCAAGTTTGCCCACCAGGGACAGCGTAAAAAACGCTCCCATATATTTAAAATGCGGGCGCACCTTCAAGCCAACCTTATACCAGCCCGGTTCACCTTCAACGTCCTCAACCGTCACTTCGGCCGCACGAAGCGGTCTTCTGCTGCGAACCTCCGGTGCCGGATTATCCATATTAACGACATATTGGGTGATCCAGGTATTGAGTTCCCTCTGCAGATCGGCCCGCTCTTTCCAGGTACCGATGTTTTCCCGCTGGATCACTTTCAGGTAATGGGCAAGCCGGTTGACGACAAACATATAGGGGAGCTGCAGTCCAAGTTTGTAATTCAGCTCCGCCTCCTTTCCTTCTTTACTGATACCGAAGAACTTCGGTTTCTGGACCGAATTCGCCGAGAAAAAAGCCGCATTATCACTGCCCTTCCTCATAGTCAAACCAATAAAGCCCTCTTCGGCGAGCTCAAATTCCCGGCGTTCCGAGACGAGGACCTCGGTGGGAATTTTGGTCTGAATTGCCCCCATCGCCTCATACTGATGCAGTGGCAGATCCTCAACCGTTCCACCACCTTTTGGCCCGATGATATTGGCACACCAGCGGTATTTGGCAAAACTGTCGGTGAGCCTGGCGGCAAAGGTAAAAACTGCATTCCCCCACAGATAATGATTGTGGCTGGCTGCAACATTCTCCTCGTAATTAAAGGCCTTGACCGGCTGTGTCTCTTTTCCGTAAGGGAGCCGGAGCAGAAAACGCGGCACCGTCAGCCCAACGTAGCGGGCATCCTCACTCTCCCTGAAAGACTGCCACTTGGTATACTGTGGCCCTTCAAAAATAGACTTAAGGTCTTTCAGGTTGGGCAGCTCACTGAAATCCTCCACCCCAAACATCTCTTCATTTGCCGCAGCAAAAAACGGGGCATGGGACATGGCTCCGACACTGGCGAGATTCTGCAACAGTTTGATATCCTGTGATCCCGGGCCGAAACTGTAATTGCCAACGATACCGCCATAGGGCTGACCACCAAACTGACCATATTCAGCGGTGTAGGCGATTTTGTACAAGCCTGATTTGACAATCTCCGGTGCATCCTCAAAATCTTCGAGCAGATCCCCTTTACTGACATTGAGAATCTCCAGCTTAATATTCTCACGAAAATCAGTATTATCGACAAGATACTTGACCGACCGCCAAGCGGATTCCAGCTTCTGGACCTCAGGATGGTGCAGGATTGCGTCGAGCTGGATGCTTAGTTTCTTGTCGATTTCCGCAATCATATCATCAACAACGGCCTTGGAGATCTTCGGCACTTCCTTGCCCGGCTCAATCAACTGCGCAATCAAGGCCTCAACGCCACGCTTTGTCAGATCATAGGCCTCATCGGCAGGCTGGAGCTTGGTTGCGTTGACCACCTCGTCAAGGATTGACATCTCCTGAACCGCTTCCTCTACCGCCTCCTGAGTTGTTTTCTGTTCTTCTGCCATAACATCACCTCATATCAACCGTTGTTATCATCGACGCCAAGTTCCTTGAGCAGGGTATCACGCGCTTCCTCATCCTTGACCAACTCCTGAATCTTCTTTCTGAAATGAGGAATGTTGCTCAAAGGCCCCTTCAAGGCCCCAAGAGCCTTTCTCAAATCAAGCAGCTTTTTCAACTCGGGAGTCTGTTCAGCGATTGATTCGGGCCCAAAATCCTTCAGCGATTCAAACTTAAGATTCACTCCCATTTCATCTTCAGGGTTCTCGGACAGTTTGTTCTGAACCGTGACAGAAAGATCGAGCCCCTGTCCCTTCAGAACCTCGTTAAAATTATCCTTGTCAATATTGATCGTTTCCCGATCCTCGAGCATCCGCTCATCGGGTTTGCCGGTAAAATCACCGATCACCAGTAATTTCAGAGGAAGTTCGATCTCTTCCTGGGCATCGCCCGTCGCCGGACGATACACGATATTGACACGTTCCCTGGGCGCTACAGATGTCTCCTTAGCCATATCTTCCTCCTTTGTTTATTGTTCTTTCATCGTAAGGATATATAAAAATCACCCATTCTTTTCTATACAACGTGTATTTATTGATTATTTTTCGAGCTTCATTGCCTCCACCGGATCTATTTTGGCAATTCGGGCAAGAACCGCCTCCGTCCTCTCTTTTGTCGACTTCTCACTTTTGAAACCGAACCAGACGGTACGAAGCGCAAAAACAGCAAGCTGCGGATCCCACTCTTCCAGATGAAATGTATCGATATCTGCAACCACTTCATCCAGATGAGGGAGAACCAGACGATGTTGACGATACTTGAGCATCAGTTGAATCAGATTGATCCGCCAGAGCATCTTTTTATGGCCGCCGCCACTCCGTGACATCTCCTGAGTCAACAGGCCAATCGCCTCGGACAATTTCTTGTTCGCCGCCAGCGCCCGGCACTGCTCGACACACTGATCCATCTCTTCGTCAGCCCCTCCAGCCTGAAATGCAGGACTCCGCGTCGCCACTTCATCGCCTGGTGCGATTGACTCCAACCAGTGGCGTGTCTCCGCATCGGCAAGTGGAGAGCCGTCGAGAAAAGTCAGTTTTTCAAGCCCGGGAAGACGGGTGAGCAAAAAACCTGTCTCCTGGCAGACGGCCTCATACGCCTCGCGATACTGGCTGCCGAGCCCAGCCAGACTCTCGGCACTGAAACGATTCAGATCCAGCCAGAGCAAAGAATTACTGAACTGCTTTTCCGACTCCCTGAGCAGTTCCTGCCATTTCTCAAGCCCACGCAACTCAAGCAGATGCTTTCTTGTCGCTTCCAGTTCTCCCGGCGGCGGGATCTGCGTCTGTTTGTCAGTTGCCGGAGGTAATCCCTGGATCAGCGCCCAGCCGGCAATTCGCCTGCAACGGTAGCCTCTTGGATTCGAGGTATCCTTATCAAAATAAAATGCCGCCGCCTGCCTGACGGTCTGCAAGGCACCACGCAGAATCTTCTCCATTTCGGCCGCTGAGACAGAACCTGCCGAAGAGATAACAGGTGCCGGGACAACCGTCTCTGTCTTCCTTTCAGACGGATTTTCAGATGCTGTACCCGCTGTCTTTTTTTCCTCTTTTTCAGAATTCTGCCGCTCCGTTTTTTCCGGGAGATCCTCCGTTTTTTGCTCTGCCAGGGAATCCTCCTTAACCGGTATATTCTCAATGATCCGCTCCAGGGGTCTGAGCAGTGGTGGATCATCACACTGTTCCCTAAGCGTGGTGTCTATCTTTTGCACCAGCTCGGTCAAAGAGACAATCAACTCAGGTTCCACCGGCTCAAGATCAAAACCCTCAAAAGCGGCTTCACTCCTTTCCACCAACCAGGCTACGGCGGCTAGACGCCCGCGCATCCTCTTTTTTTCGGGGAAAAGACTCTCCCAGTATTGCTCGAGCAGCCCTGAGTAGATACGCAAGCCGTTGACAAAGCCCTGCACTCCACTCAAACGGATATCGGCAACGGTAAAATAGCTTGCCACCAGAAGATCCTTACTTTTTGTTGTCAGTATCTCCGAAGACAAGGCTCGTACACGCTCCCAGTCGACACCGGATGTTGCCGACGGCAGTGACAGTTTATCTATCTCAGCCTGCAACTCCTCAAATTCCGGTTCATAGCGAACATTCGCCCCAGCCGGATACTCTTCACTTATCGGTGCGATTTCCATACGGCTCTACTCCATCCTTTACGAGTCTATTGCAGACTCCGTGATCACCAATCAGTCCCAGCAGACGGTGATGTCACGCGGCACATCGGGCAGTTGCTCTTCCCACTGTTTCTTGATTTCTGCTGCCCGCGCCAGTTGTTTGGCCTTCCAGGCCTTTTTCAGCGCCTCATTTTCAAGGGCTTCTGCCTTACGTTTATTTTCAATGGCCATCATAACTTCAGCCATATTCTGCTCTTCGCCGTTATTCTCTTGATTCTCTATTCCCAGCGCCTTGTTGCGGGCCTCAAGCTGTTCGATTATGCCAATCAGCGGCGCCCCCCCTTTTTTGACCCCGAATTTTACGGTGATAGTCCGTATGTTAAGCCGCTTGAGCTGCTTATCCTTATCCGGGAAATCAGACGGCGTATAGACCACTGCCCCCTCTTTATAATCGCTGACAAAACGCGCAAAACAGTATTTCCCTTCATACCGCTTTTCCAGCACCAGGCTGCCGACCTCAATTTTCAGTGACAGCCCCGCACACTCTTCGGGTTTCCAGACAAATTTCTTTCTTACCGGATACTGCAGGTTGACCAGACGTTCCACATCGGCACCGCAGGTCAACTCCAGGCTGACCGCATGGGGAACCATTTTCGCGTCTTTATTCGTACTGGTGGGACTCGACTCAAGCAGGACGCTGTAACTCTCTTGTAACTCCGGTTCCGGTGGTATTGTGCTCTCTTTCTTCATCGACGCCGGAACCTCTTCACTGATCTTTATATCGGGCTTATAACGGGCAAGACGAATACCTTCGGTCAGGAATTGGAGAAATTCATCCCTGAACGGTATCATACGGCCAAGCGCCTTTTTCGGATAAAACCCCTTTTCTAGGCTCCTGCTGAGAAACGGCGAGGCCGCACCCTTGATAAAACGGAGAGCCAATCCGTTTTCCTCAAAAAGCACCTTGTTCAGCTCGGCTTTATCGTAAATATCCTGTATCTCGACAAGAACCTTCTCTTCCCAAAGACGGTTAAGGTTACATGCCGCCTCCAGGTACGCGTAGTCACGCAAAAAGGTCAGCGGCCCGGCAACCAGTTTCCAGATCACCACCGCCTCTTCCCCGGCACCCGCGGTAAAAATCTCTTTTCGCATCTTGATCAGGTTCCGCTGCGCCAGATACATCAACGCTTCTGATGTGGCAGGATCCTGCATGAAAATATCTGAGGTCATCTTAAAAGAGACATTACGCGAAGAGGTAACCAGAACCAGCTCTGAAAGCGCTTTTCTATAGTCATTGAACGAAGAAGCCCCGACGAGTATACTCTCCAGATTACCGCCGGGCCCTACACCGGCCTTACCCATTCCCTTTTCAAGCTTGCTGATGACCTTCTTTCCCTTTTTGGTTACCTTGGCAACCATCGACTTCTGTTCCTGGATAGCCTTTTCACTCTTGGCCTGAACCCTGATTTTCTCCATGCTCTCCAGAAGAGCTATCCAACCTTCATCGCCGGCATTATCAAGAATGCCCAACTCTCTGCTCATGACCTGTATCAGGTTCAGGTAAGGTCCCTGATCAAGGGCCATAACTGCGGCTGCTTGCTGCCAGGCATCCCTGTCTTTCAGGTAATACTCGGCCTGGGGAAAGGTCTTGGCAAAATCAAACCAGATCTGCTTGTAGGCCCTTTTATACCAGGCGGAGAATCTGGTCTTGTTGGCGGTAAGAATCAGATTATCCTGCAATGCTGACTCAATCTGCCCAAGCAGGATCTGTATTGCCTGGTAGCCCTCTCTGGTGAAAGCAGGGGGAACGGTTGTCAAATCGTTTTGTTCGAGCACCGCTCCCCAAAAAAACTCAAGATCAAAAAAATCCAGCCCACTTCGCTGATTAATCCAGGCAGCAAGCCAATTAAGGTTTGTGTCGGGCAGACTCAGAATATGCTGGAGCTGTCTCTGCAGGATTCTCAGTTCATCACGCAGTTCAGCATCACTGGCCTGCCATGCCAGATAATGAACGTACTGCTCTGAGATCCTCTCACTCAGCTGGTTGACAAGCCTGGAGTCCGCCGATGATAAAAAGTGCTGAAACGATGGTCTCGACATCTCGGCAAGATGGTCGTAGGAACCTCCTTTCAACCGACTCTTTATCAGGTTTATACGGTGCGTCAGATGAACAACGAACTGGGCCGTCTCTATCTCGGATGACTGGGCAGAGAGCCCGGTGGCACCAATCTCCAGCTGTTTGTCAAAATCGACGACAAATTCCCGGTGAAACTGTGCACAGTACTTGTCCTTTATACGCGCCTCGACCGTCAGGCTCTCTTCAAGCCCAAGACGGGGAAACCACCAACTGCGGTTGGTCTTTTCTATGCTGCTGATCGCATTTTGATACCTCTCCATGATCGCAACATCGGTCAGGACCTCTCCCTGCAGCGAGACAGGCTGTTGAAAGACATCTGCGGCAGACCTGAGCGTGGTAAGATTTTTTATAAAAGAGAAGCTTAACAGGCCGCATAATGCCAGGAAAAAAGCAACCCAGGCGGTCAACCCGATATTTCTGGTAAACCGGTTCCAGGCAAGGGCCTTCCGGGTTGGTGCATACAGGTTACGATCTCCGGGCATAACCTGTGCGAAAAGATCGTGCAAAAAGAATCCCCTGCTGGTTCCCGGCAGTACATCCTGATGCCTGATAAGACCCAGCTCCTGCAAAAATTTTGAGTACGGGGTGCCCTCCTGCTTGCCACTGCTGAAATAGACGCCCCGTAACAGCGGCGTCTCCTGATAGGGATTTTCCTTGAATGCGGTCTCAGTGAAAAGCCGCAGCCTTCGTTCAATACCGGCAAATTCATTCGGAAACAGCAATAAACCGGTTTTCGTTGTCCGCACCCGCCTGTCAACACCTTGATCACCAGAGAACAGCGCAAGCCGCAATTGCCTGAGCTTCTCTTTCAAGGACTGGAACAGGCTGCCCAGCAGATGATCTACATCCGGGTTCAGCTCCTGATTCAGGAGTCCCATTACCTGATTCAAATTTTTTTCGGGCAGACTTTCACAAAAATCGGTCATCCCCTCGATCAGATCACACTTGGTCACCAGAATATACACCGGGAATTTTATTCCGATAACCCGCATTAATTCATCGATGCGCTGTCTGATATTCTGGCCGTCCTGGACTATTTTTTCTTCAGAAGAGCGGAACAGATTATCAGCGGCCACCGTTACAATAAGGCCGTTTAGCGCCTGCTGTTTGCGATACTTTGCCAAAAGCGACAGAAATGTCTGCCACTCCTGTCGATCCCTTCCTTCGTCGAGAGGGATCGCATATCTGCCAGCAGTATCAAGAACAACGGCCTGCTCAAAAAACCACCAGTCACAATTTCTGGTACTGCCCAGACCTGAGGTCTTTTTTACTTCCGCAAAAGGCGCGGACAGGTCAGCGTTCCTGACAGCCGTCGATTTTCCCGATCCGCTTTCACCGATAATCATATACCAGGGCAGGACATAGAGCGGATTTCCCGACTTACCGAGCTTTGAACGATTCAGGGTGTCGATCGCTTCTTTCCAGGCAGTCTGCAGCTCAAGGGCCGAACCGTCACCGTTGCCAAGACTCTTTCGATACTCCTCGTCCTGGGCGATGACTTCATTGACAAAGGACTGCTCACGGCGCCGGAGTATGATCTTTCTGAGCAAAAGCCAAAGACAGTACAAAACGAAATAGACCAGGATAAAACAGAGCCCAACCCACCAGGGCCAGTCCATCCAGAGAACCAGAGCAAAGGTTACCCCCCCGATCAGGGCCAGCAGAAAAACAAACAGCAGTATTTTCAGGAATACGATCAGTATCTTTTTCATCAGTGTATTGTGTTTATAAGGTTCTCACCCACATTACTGAGGACAAACCGATAAATGAAAAACAGAAAAACTACCAACATTACCGGAATACCACCGCCGACGAGTGTGGTAATGCTGAACAATCGCCTCTTCTGGCCAGGATCCGCATTCATCTCATCTGCATAGCCCCCGGGAAACAGTTTTCCCTCCGATATTGCTGTTTTCCCAAGCAACTTCAGATTCGAGGCCTGCAACTGCTTGAGGAGAAACTCATCCCCGGGATGACAATACCTCCCGGTAAAACCAAGGGCCAGACAGACATAGTAGACCTCACGGACCTCTGTTTGGTGGGGTTGAATCTGGTTGAGTTTCTCAAAAAACAGCTCTCCGGCATCAGCCGTTCGAAAATATGTCCGCTGCAGCTGCTCAGACTGCCATCGTCCCTTTTCCGACCATCGAGAATTCATCATCGCCTCATCGATCCAGGCAAAAACGGCAAATTCAGCGAGCTCGAAATCCTCCTGACTGCCTTGCATCCGGGCCATCTTTTCCCTGCTCCGGATAATCAGTTGGGAGATATCCGTTTTCACCCGTTCAAAACCTGGCTGCTCTGCCGATGGGCTTTCCTGCATACAGCTGACATAGGCGAAGAGTTCTATAAAATAATCTATCAAACGCATCATTGCCTCCTGCTGACGACCATCAGTTCCGCCTTGAGTTCATCGGGCGCTGTATCCCAGAATATTGCCAGATTCCTGTTTTTCTGAACCTGCTGCCACAGATCGTTGTTAATATTGATCTGGTAGTAGACCGCACCGGTCTTCCTTGGCAGCTCCTGGGGAGGAGATTCAAGATATGTTGTCTTGATACCGGGCAAGGCCCTGGCAATAAGGATCGGCAAGGACTCTCGGGCCCCGGCCTTGGCCATTGACGCGAAGTGGGCAAGCCCCTCTTTCTGCTCTTCCGGGGCATATAACACCAGATAGAATCTGTTTTTTCCATCAAATACCGTCGGCGGCAGTTCTGTGGTAAAATATGTCCCATCGAAAACCAGCTCAAAGACATATTCCGGGCCCACAGTAATTTCGTCAAGAAGCTGGATCAGGGTCCGTTGTATCGCAGAAAAGCAGTTGTAGAGGCTGCGATGGTTATACGGAGGTATAAGCCTTGAACCATCATCGAGCTCCCCCAGGACGTTGACACGTTCGGAAAAAGATGACAACTCACCAACAATCTGCCGCAGCGCACCGTAAACCTGCCAGGGATGAACCGTCGGCGATTCAGTCATATGAAAAAGCAGCGGGACATACCTGTTCAGCGAGCGCAGAGCCAGAAGATACACCATATCGCGAGCGCCAAAATCAGCGGTATGAATACCACGGGCCCGTTTATAGGATTCCAGTTGATGGGCTCTTGCTGCGAGTTGATCCCTGATCTCAACCAAGGTCTTCTGCAGCGAGGTATCGGCGGCTATGGAGAGACATGGCGGGTAAAACTGTTCTGACCGGACGACCTCTTCTCCACTGCGTGTCAGTACAGTAAACGGTATCAGTTCATAGTCACCAAGCTGTTCCACCTCGGTTCCCCAGAAGATTTTCAAGGCGTAAAACATCTTACGTATCTGGGCATTCGGGCCGCCCTGGTGAAGATCAAGCACATCTGTAGGCTCCGTTGAGGTCACATATCTGGTCGAAACATTGGCGATATTTTCAAGCTGCGGTACAACGGTCACATTCTCTCCGTCCGCATTCCACTTTCTCACCCCGATATAACACTCGAGCGGCTTCCCCCCCTCAAAGACCCCTTCGGAAAAAGAACGGGAATCCAGCAAGCTGTTGCCAGGGTAGGTCACCACCGTTCCATCGGGAAAGATAAAGTTCCCTTCGCGTATATGAAGAGACAGGTTCCCCAGCGAGGCGTCCTGAACCCTCAGTATACCAACCCCCCAGAAGCAGGGCTGGATCCGGGGCGCGGCAAACTGTGCCAGAGACTGGATATACCTGTCGAGCAACTGGAAGTGCTGCGGTTGAAGAAAAAGCCCCTGATGCCAGAAAAGCGGAGTTTCCATAACGTCTCACCGGTATCATATCTCTATTTGCAATGTCAGGCTATACGAAGCATATTCTGAGGAATCATCCTCGTTCTGACACCCTTTTTACAGCAGTGCAGACCGCCCCCGGGGACCAGTCTATTTTCCATCTCTCTGCATATCCGTTGTTGCCAGCTGCCTTTTAGTTCTCTCAATAACTGTGGATAGCGGCAATCTGCTCCGCCCCGAGATTTATGACAATCTTCATATCCCTGGCAACGGCAGTATCTCTATCTTCTACCATTGTAGGGATATCGACAAAGCGAAGAATACGTCCTTTTTCAAGTTTTGAGTAACCAGCAACAAAACCAATCTTACGCGCGCCGGCGAGCCGATCCATCACAAAGGTCAGATCCTGTCCAGGATGAATTATCAACCTTTTTGCACTCCTGATCGAACTGTCGAATGATTCACAGTCCAACAACTGATAGATCCCGTCCTCGTTGTTGGAAAGCCGGTCAAGTACCGTCTCACTTCGAACCTGGTACACACATACCATCAGTGTATGAGGCAGACTGTCATACATATTAAGAACCGGATCCGCCTTGAAACGCAGGGTTAACGCATCCTTTTTATAGAGCCATTGCGGCTTTGGTCGTGCTTTCTTTGATGAGCAGGCTGAAAAAGCCATGATGCAGATACATGCCATCAAGATGGTGATGGTTCTTTTCATAAAGTCTTCCTCTTTTCATTTTATTGGGAACCTGCTTTGCAGACAGCAGGCTATGTCCCGAAGCTCTCAGTTTCATTTTTCGTTGTGGCTGGCAGGCTATCTGCTGAAACCCTGCTGATTCGTTACAATCTTGCCAAAATATTTTTCAAATGCTCGGGTGAACTCATCACTTCCCCGCCCCGATTCGTGCCATTTCTTTAATTGATCATACATCCGCACGTAACCATCGAAGGCCTCTGCCTTCTTCAATGGTCCAATTTTCAAGCCACCACCACTGCCCGCCATAAAAGTCTGCGGATCGCATTCCCTCAGTATCTTCTCCACTATCGTCCGGTGTCCCTGTTGGGCTGCCTCAATTGAACCGAAGAACGCGTCTCTGATCCTGTCGACGTAGTCCTCAAGCGAACCGGCAGGGAGATCCTGAACCATCTGCTCCTTCAAGACATGCCTGATGGTCTCCTCGACCTGGTTTCCACCCGGGCCGCTGCTCAACTGAATTGCATTCAACAGTTGATTCAATCTTTCAAAAACCGTACCTATGACCCTGCATGCCCGGCTTTGCAGGGCAGCATCATCAAGCTCACCCTCGCCAACAGGTTGTCCAAGCAACAGCGAGAGGAAATGTCTGAGCTCGCTGCTGCCATCTGCAGCCTGCTGCGGCGGCTGAAAGGCTGCCGCGATCGCCTTACCTCTGTCAATCTTTTCCGCAGCAGAAAGCCCGGCATATCGATTTTCCAGCAGCATCTCTATTGCTCTTCCAGCCTCATCCGGCTGCTGCCGATACAACTCTCTGATCTGCTCGATCAATTCAAGATCAAGTCCACCCATAATCCACTACAGTCAGCCATCCTTTTTCGTTGGTTGTAAAAGAACGGTCTCTGTCAAGAAATCGACGGATTCCGTCGTCGTCTCTTCTTCATCCACGGACGAATCACTCTCGTCTTTGTGCATCGCTGGAGGAGTTATATTTGCCCCTCCAACGACCAATGTCTCCTCAAGCACATCTGACGACACTGCCCGCCGCTCCAAAGCACTTCCCGATGGTTTGTCTGTGTTGCCGGCGACTCCGATACGCACGGTTTCTTCAAGATCATCGGAAACAGCACCATGCTTCTTTTCTTCATATCGTACAGACGCCACAGTGTCTGCAGAGGTCTTCCGCCCAGAACCGGACGGTATGACAAGTGTCTCGGCCAATACAGTGTCAGAGCCAGCGGGCAAAGACTGTTCATGCCGCCGAAAGCCATCAAGCGGTGCCTGTTCAGGGCCACTGCCGGGGGCTCCGATTCGCACCGTCTCTTCAAGATCCGCGACACGATGATCATACCCCTCTTCACCAGCGGATACCGCCTGCCCTGCTTCTGCGGCAGAGACCTGCTGCCTGGAATGGCCTTGCATAACAAGCGTCTCGGCCAGGACTGTGCCGGAAGCAACCGGGGAAGCGTGTTGCCTTCTGGAGTTATTTGACAGAGTCTGTATTATTGCCTCCTGCCAATTCTCTGTCTGGGAAGGCGGAGATGCATCGTCTGCAATAATGACAGTGGCCTCTGGATCGAACTCTTCTGCGTTCGTTTTAACGTCTTGTACCGCAGCAACCTTGGCTATTGATTGAGATGCTGCCGATTGCTGCCATGTCTCGACGATCCTCAACAGTATCCGAGCTATATCCTTATTTTCGGAAGACTCCAGATCGTCGGAACCCAACTGAGCCGGCAATGTAAATAGCAGCTTTTTACTCTCAAACAGCAGGGCATCAAGCAAAGCGGTGAGTTGCACCGGGTCTGCCTGTTCCTGTCTTTTACCACGTACAAGAAAATCCCAGCCATGGCCAAGAATTGCATCCCAGAGTTCAAGATGCTCGCCGCTGTCTCTCTCTTCGCCAGGATCCCAGTAGTTGTTCCGGCTGTGCAGAAAATCATTCTCACTTGCCGACGGTTGAACAGAGCCATCTACCGATTTTTCGAGCAACTGCTGCACAGCCTCAGCCACCGCCGCTTGACTATGCTGACGGTTTGTCAGAAAAACGGTAAACCAGAGCAGCCCAAAATTAAACAGGGAATTTGCCGGTATTGTCGATGAGGGCTCAGCAGCGTTAGAGAGAAACCTGTCAATACCGGTGCAGGATAAAGAAAAATCCCATAGCCGGGGCAGGTCAGAGCTGGGATTACAGTAAACACCAATATCCTGCAGCCGCAGGCAGGAAACGCCCAGGGCCTTAAAAAAAACGTTTGGCTGGGAATTACCTATAATTTTCCGGAGAAAACGCAATTTCAAAACAATAGTTTCAAGAAAACAACGCCTGTCCTCTTTTGAGAAAAAGCGATTATCATGATCTGCTTTTTTCCAGCTGGTTATTTCCGTCAGAGAAGCCCCGGCAGCCAGCGCCAGGAATTCAGCACCGCTGAGATTTCGCTCGACACTCACCAGCATCTTGAATGGATAAAATGCAACCGGGGCCACAACTGCTCTAGCACCGGTCTGGCCAAAACACTCTTCGCGCTGATCACAGCTATAACAGGTAAACCCCAGATCTTCGTTTACCGTTACACTGATTGCAGCAAAACTCTCCAGAAGAGCCGCCAGATCAGAAACAACCACGCTGTCTTCTTTTTTCCTCTCTTTTGTATACCACGGTTTGCCGTACAGGGGAGTGCAATCGGGGCAGTACAGATAGCGCTCTATTGATGTTGTATAACCAGCCAGGCCGAACTCTTCGAGCAACTCGTCGTCCACGCAAAGACGCAGCATATTGCCGCAACGAGAACATGGGGGGTGAAAAAATCTGTCTTTTTTCTGACAGTAAAACAGTGACGCAAACGGCTGCAGTCTTCCGTCCGCATCAATCTGGCTTTTGAAAACAAAACCTTGCTCGCCAGAGTCGGCAGGGGCCCTTGCAGCAAAGGCCGATTGCCAGCATCTGTCTATATCATCGTTGGTTATCTGGAGATAATTTTGCAGATGGGAATAGTCATCACGTTGCAGCAATACCGTGACATTTTTTATCAGAGAACCGGAACCATCAAGCAGTCGGCCCTGATAACCAACCGCCAACGCATCACAAAAGCTGGTAGACGTACCATCACGGCGCCCTGAAACACCAGAGCAAGAATCTGAAATAATTGAGGAAAAATCGAGTGTTATATCTCCTGCACCCCGTAGATACGGCAGCAGAGAAGGAAGCTGGTAATTGCGGTCCACGACACGTCATTGCCCATCTGGTTTCTCTATAACAGATTTTTATACAGTGAAAATATTACAACATATATCCATCCGTATTGTCAAGCATGCTATTGTTCTTCGCGAAGAATATCGTTTTATAATCAGCCCGGCAGCTCTCTGCACTTTTGTTGTTGTTTTTCAGTGAGTGCATTTACCGAAAAATTCGCTGTTATATCCACATACGAATGGTCAAGCGATGATTTTTAACTCTTTTTTACCCGCTGTTCAGAACAACAGCACAACGATACGACTTCTGGCCCAGTTTACCAAAGGCTTCAAATACAGCGGATCAGGCAAGATATCCAAGGGCATTGAGAGGATCCATTTTTGATGCCTGCAGAGCCGGATACATGCCAAAAAAGAGGCCGGTAGTCACGGCAAGCAGCAGAGAGATGCAAATGATTATTGCATCGTAAAAAACAGGCCATCCGGCCAGATAGGAAATATACTCCGATAACGCAAAACCAACACATATCCCTAAAACCCCTCCTGCTGCGGTCAAGAGTACCGCCTCCACAAGAAACTGAACAACGATATGCAAGGGTCTTGCTCCAACCGCTCTTCTCAAACCAATTTCGCGGACTCTCTCGGAGACACCTGCCAGCATGATATTCATAATGCCAATACCACCGATCAGCAGAGACAGACCACCCATCGCGCCGAAGACAATGGCAAACAATCTCTGCATATTCTTTGACTGCGCCAAAAGCTCCATTGGAATGATACAGCTAAAGTCGTCAACCCCCTGATGGACTGTCTGCAACCTTCTTCTGACAATGGCTGAATTGGTGATCACCTGCTCTGCGGATGCAAATTCGACGATCAGCTCCGAGAGTGCATTTGCCTTCTCTTCTCTGTTCATCGGCATCGTGCCGATCGGCAGAAGAACAACGTCATTAATGTCCTGAAGTGATATTCTGCTGTTGTCTGAGAGAAGAATATCTCTTTTTTCAAGGATTCCGACAACCTTCCAGAGATCAGCACCGATACGCAGCGTATCCAGAGAGCGCCCCTTTTTCCCCAGCGCCTCAGCCACAGACCAGCCGAGAACACAGACCTTGTTCTTTTCCGCGATATCAATGGCATTGATAAACCGGCCTGTGCTCATGCTCAAACCGAGGACAGCCAGATAATTATCAGTGGTCGCTATAAATCTTGGTGTAATGTTCTCCGGGAAGCCAAGAGGATCCACCAGCCTGTTACGCACCGCCGCAATTCGCCTAATATTGATATCCAGGGCTTCGATTCTTTGTATATCTGTCAACTGTATCCCCTGAGAATGCTGCCTCCTGGCCCTGCGTAACTGCTCTTCATTAAGATTGTCCGCCCGGATATAGACATTTCTCCCCCCCATCTGCTCAAGCTGTCGAAGTGTTTCCCGCTTTGCTCCCTCACCAATGGCAAGAATGGAGAAAACCATCATCACACCACAGACAATACCGAGAATACTCAGACCCGAACGCAGCTTATGGAGCAGTAACGAATGTACCGCCGAACGTACCGTGCCGATACTATAAAAATCACAGTTCATACAGCCTGCCCTCTTGCAATCGTAAAATCTTTCCGGCATAGCCAGCAACATCTGAATCGTGGGTAACCATGACTATTGACTGTCCTTCACGATGCATCTCCGCAAACAGCTCAAGAATATCTCGGCTGTTTTGCCCGTCCAGGTTTCCGGTGGGTTCGTCAGCGAGAATTAATTCCGGTCGCTGGGCAAGAACACGGGCGATGGCAGTCCGTTGCATCTCTCCGCCTGAAAGCTCGGCAGGTCTATGGTGTATTCTCGAGCTCAATCCGACTTTCTCGATTGCCTCATCAACCCGTTTTGCAGCCTCTTTTGCCGCGACATTCCGATATAAAAACGGCAGGGCAACGTTTTGCCGTACATTCATCTCCGCAAGCAGGTGAAACATCTGAAAAACCTGGCCAATTTTCTCCGAACGAACCTCTGCCAGCCGCCTCTCTCCTGCCCCGAGCATCTCCTCACCACCGAGAAGATAACTGCCCCCATCGGGTTGCAGCAGACAGCCCAGGATATGCAGCAAGGTCGATTTTCCGGCTCCCGAGACGCCCATTATGGCAACAAACTCCCCCTTTTCCAGAGAAAAGTCTATACCATCCAGTACAAGGACCTCTACAGGACCATGGCGATATTTGTGCCGGAGTTTTTCAAGCCTGACGACCACATCTCCTCCGTATCATTCATCTTTACCCAAAGGACGTGTTTGTCGCCTCTCTTTTCAGTCTTACACCGTTACGGCTCCAAACCTTACAAATGCTCTGGTTCAACCAGAGAAACAGAATCATCCAGCTTGAGCCCCTCTTTTATCTCAATATAATCTTCATTATAACGACCGGAGACAATATAACGCCTCTCGTAGATGCTCCCGTTCCAGAGATAGCAGAATTCGCCATTTCTATCCGTAAAAACGCATTGAACCGGAACCGACGGTAGCTCTTCGGGCTCACTGACATGGATGACAACCCGTGCCGACATACCAGGTCTGAGCCGTTCGTCCGCAGATTTCAGCGAAAAGACGACCTGGAAGTACTTCTCTTCGGATGCACTCCTTGTCCGTTTTTTGGCAAGGGAACCAATAAAGGCTAGCTCACCCTCATACGTTTCACCGGGATATGCATCGACTGTAATCGTCGCCTTCTGTTTAACCCTCAGACGGTGCAGATCAATTTCCCGGACGCTGCTCTTTACCACAAAGCTGGAAATATCCGGAAAGTACATAATCGGTTGATGGATAATCGCCGTATCACCTTCCCGGGGCACCCGCAGCTCGGAATTTCGAAAGGTCTCATAGTGAATGATCAATCCATTAAAAGGTGCTGTTATCACTGTTTTTTTGAGCTCATCACGGGCTTTGGAAAGGGCCAGTCGGACCCCTTTCAATTTTTTTTCCGCCTGCTGCAGTTTTGCCTGGGCATTGGCGATCTTGTGTACACTCGACTGTCGCATCTGCTGAATCAGCAGTTCGCTGTTTTTCACCTTTTCCCTGGCACCTTCAACCATCACGGGCAGTACATATTTCTGATAACTGTCAAACTGCCGTTTTGCCGATTGATACCTGCTTTTCAACAGTTCCAGGTCTTCATGTATACGTGCCAGCTCAATTGAGCTGGTAACGCCCTCCTGTTCCAGCTGTTGCAGATCATGTTCGTAGGCCCTGTAATGTTTCAGCTCCTGATCTGCCTTATCCAGTTCGTCTCTATACTGGGCAAGTTTCAGCGGGCCTTCCCCCTCGGCTATGCGGGTGAGATCGAGTTTTGCGATTGTATGTTTATGCTCTGCCGTCACAAGCCGCTGTCTGGCCTCATTTTTTTCCCATTCAACCAGCTGTTTCGCGGCATTAACTGCCGCTTCAAGCATCTCGAGCTGGCTTGACAATTCAGCAGCAGCATCCTCGTACGGTTTTGGGTCAAAGCGGACAAGCACCTCATCTTTATCGACAAATGACCCATCGGGGGCCAGATAAATGATCCTGGCACCGGTGCCTTTTATCTGGGAAGAGATCATATGGGCATTGCTGGCCTCAAGGGTGCCCACGGTCTGTACTTCAACGCCGATATCACGCAATATGACCTTGCTGAGAGATGGAGTCTTTCTGTGATTTTTATCTGGAAGAGCAAACTGAACGTAGCCGATCACCAGAAGTATCAAAACCGCAGTCACCACCGTCAATATGATTCGTTTCGTCATCTTTTATATATCGTTATACTCGATCAATGTCCCGAGATTGGCACGAAGCCGATAACCACTGATTATATACTGTATTTCGTCTTTGAGAAGGTTTGCCTTTGCGTTCTGGAGCTGCGCCTGAGATTCAATAAGCTCAAAGTTGTCAGCCCTTCCGTGGCGGAACTTGATCGCAGCTATTTTCTGCTTGCCAGCCGCCTGAACAATCTGTTCGCGTCTCAACTGTATCCGCTCTTCCGATTTTTTCAGTGCGTTGAGGGTCTGTCGAACTTGGCGGACAATATTTTCCTCTCTGGTGGTCAGCAGTAACCGTTGGCGCTTCACATCAATTTTACTCTGCGCCCACGCCGCCTTTTCGTTGGAGCGGGAAAGGTCGGTACTGCCATGCAAACCAACCCGGAAAACATCTTCATCGAGCAGAAAAAGATCGTCCAATTCACTTGAGCTGCCATGTCTTGTATAGCTTGCCTTCAGATCGACTTCCGGCCTTGTGTTCAGCTGCGCAACCCTGGCTCTTCTCTCCGCCTCCAGGATATCGGCCTTCCCCTGAACAATCTCTACTCTTTTTTTCAGAGCAAGAGCCGCTGCTTCGGACGGTTTGAGAACCACAAAGTTGTACTCCATCGGCGCATCTACCTCCAGTTTCAGATCAAGTGGCAATGCCAGAATCGTTTTCAAGGCATCAAGGGCGTTCTCAGATCTTTCCTGGGCCAGGTTGAGCGTATCTTCTACCTCTTTTATCCTGATCTCGACCCGGTACACATCCATGTTACGGGCCAGGCCAATCCTCTTTTTGATCTGCGCAAGTCGCAAATGACTCCTGAGCAGTTTCAGTTGCTCTCTGTAAAGATCTATTAACAACTGCTCCCTGAGAGAGGAATAGACCGCACTAACCGTTTCCAGTACCGTGGCGACCCGCTGCTGGTGAAAGGCCCTTGCTGCAGTTGCCAGATCGTGTTTCCTCAGATGCAGATTATCCCGCACCGATTCAAAACCAAAACCTTTTGCCAGTGGGACAGCCACAGAAAGACCAACATCGGCCTCGTACTCATCCGAGCCCTCGCCTATACTTGGTTTCAACGCAACTTCGATACCACTTTCGAACTTTTTAGAGACAGTCCCACCCACCTCCCATACCTTGACCTCATCATCTTCTTTTCTGGTGTAGTTTATACTTGACAGCGGTTCTATCTTGATATCAAAGATGTCTCGAGCCGCATCAAGACTGATCCGTCTGCCTTCGGCAGAATAACCAAACTCCTTGAGTCGCCGGTTGTTTTTCAGGGCCATATCCACCGCCTGGTCAAGGGTCAGTGATATCTGTCTGCCACTGGAAATTTGAGTATCCAAGACCGAAGCTGCTCCCTCTTTCACGCTTGAGAAAAGAAAGCCCAAAGGCATAAACAGTAATGCCAAGGCAAGATAGGTTGCCAGCAGGCGGCCGCAGGAACGGAATCGTTGAAAGATGTTGTTTATCAGTGCAGAGGGTGAGAGTTCTTGCATATTCTTTTTTGAAACCCAAGTAACAGGCCGTTGTCACAAATGATACATTTCTAATTGCTCTTCTCTTTCAAGGAGCGGGGAGTTCTTTTGCTATCCGGCTAATTATGCACTATATTTTTTCTGCAGATCTTTTGCAACCTCGCTGTAACAATAGACTGCAGAGAATGCACATTCGAAAAGAAAAGGAACCGACAAGCTTTCAGGTATCGGCGCTGACAATTGCCTGCCTGCCTCGCACCGGCACTGGGAACCTCAGACTAATAACACTTTAACATTCACCCAAACCATGCTATCATGCAACTGATTCATGGTATTTTGTTGTATAATTTCTTCTAGAGGTCAAAAGAAGGTGCATAGGCTGTGAACGAAGAAGGTTCCTGTTGTTCTCAGTGCATCTTTTGAGGTTTCTCACCTTACTTAACCGACAAAATTCTTGATTGGGGGAGAGCTTATGAGACAGAATCCATTTTTTAAATTACTCTGCACGCTGGTGCTGAGTGTGTATGGCATTACCACCGCCCAGGCTGCCCAGGTCATCACACCTAGTGACCGGCAGTGGGCAAAAGAGGCATTAGCCCGGGAATCTCAGCTCGGTGCGATGACCAATGACAACAGCGTGGCCGTTCTCAATTTCCACAATAAAACAAGCCAAAGCCGGTTAAATGTACTGCAAAAGGGTATGGCCCTTATGCTGATCACCGATCTGGCCAAGATCGACAGACTCTACGTTATCGAACGGATCCGGGTGCAGGCGCTGGTTGATGAGATGGCCTTTGGAGAAACGGGATTGGTTACCCCGCAATCTGCGCCCAAGGTCGGGAGACTGCTCAGGGCATACTATGTCGTCAATGGTGATATTCTCGAGAATGCGGTCAGTGAGATCAATCTCGACTCCTCTCTTCTCAATGTCCCCTCTGAGGGCATCACAGACCTGCCACAGGTGGTTGGAGGCCTTGACGAGCTGTCCCGTATGGAAAAAGATGTTCTATTTCATATTGTCGATGAACTCCAGATAACGATCTCCCCGAAAAAGAGAGCCGAACTCATGCAGCCCCTTTCAACAAGCACAGCGGCACTGCTGGCCCTGTTTGCCGGGATAGATCTTTCTGATAAAGAACAATATGCTGAGGCGGCGAAGATGTACGATCGGGCTCTTGTTGAGGATCCCAATTTGCAAGCCGCCCAGGACGCCCTTCAGGAACTCAAAGATATGGGCCTGATCGCCAACGAAGAGCTTTCACAGATTGAACCGCCCGAATCGGAAGTACCCCCCGTTGAAGAGGGTGGTATGGGAACGGGCACCATGATCGGCATAGGCCTCGGGGCTGCAGCACTTGTCGGCGGGGCCGTATTACTTTTGGGCGACTCCGGTGACAGCGACAGTGGAGGGGAAAGCCAGGGAGCCGTTACAGTAACGCCGATTGAGGTATCAGCTGTTGACTGCTATATGGACAGCGTCAATTTTACTTTCAGCGAACCGATGGACCAGACCTATGGCAATGTCTCCTATAATCCTGCAGTTTCAGGAATACAGGATAGCTGGATCAACAGTACCACCCTAAAGGTTGAATGGCATGACGTATGCAGCGTAGGATCGAGTCTTACCATACGTTTCAGAGGCTTCAAAAGTATCACTGGTGCAACACTTGATTCTGCAGACTGCATCGTCAATTTTTGAACAAACCTTAAAGTGAGATGGTAGACAGATGTACTCCATCGACTTGGTTCAGACCTATCACTGGCGAAGAATTTGACTCGAAAATGTACTATAGATTACAGCCTCGTATTCAAGTTGCCCTTGTAGTATGAAAACTTGTCTTTAAAACCAGACAGCCGGAAATATTACACCTCCGGCTGTCTGGTTATTCTTTTGATGGCTTCTTTTTTTCGATAAGTCTGGCCGCCACATCCTCTGAGGCCCTGATCCAGTCAGCCGTATCGGCCGAGCGTACGGTATGTTCAGCGGCGCTGACAACTGCGCCGGATTCCACCGCAACCATCCGCAGATCAAAACGCAGCTCTTCTCCAAGCATCTGGTAACCGCCAAAAACCATAAACTGCGCTCCCAGTATCTGCCCTACTTTCAGTCGGCTTCCCTCACTTGCCAGCTCCGCACTACCGAGATGCAACTCTGTCAGGGCAAGAGCCAGCCTCTGACGCTCGATAAGCTGAAACCGCCCTTGCTCTTTCAGGGTGCTGGCAATGGTATCTGCAAAAAAAGCCTGCATATCGCTCAGCAGTGGATTGCCGATCACACTAAGATCCTCGAGCTCCCACACAGCCACCGTTGCCCCCGGCCCATATTCTGGTGGAGTATACATCGCCTGCTCCGATGCACAGGAGAGAAGAAAACACAAGATCACGCAGAGAAAAAAGATCTGTCTGCTCCTCATCCCGTACTCCCGTTACCGGTAACAACAACCGGTGTCTCTTTAATCTTGTCATCTTTTTTCAACGGTCTCGTCTGCTCTACTATCCGTACCGAACACATATCAGGTTCAACACGCGCCGCCTGGACCTTACCAACCACCACCGGCAATCCCTGCATCTTTTTGCCTTTGTATTCGATGGTTTTACCATCCTCAAGGACCTCAAAAACAGTCCCCTGAACAACCCCCTGATTTGCACCCAGGTTGATCAGAGCCTCTTCTCCGGAAGCTTGGACAATAAACCCTCTCAGAGGATACTTGGCGATAATGGTTTTGAGTATGGTCCGGTTTATCGCCTGCATATCTTTGTCGATATTCAGGCCGTTTGCGGTAAGTTTTCTGGTGACCACTTTTGGAACAGCCGTGGTCTCAGAGTCGATCATCCGCATGCTCAACAGGGAACAGTCGGGCGTATGCAGCACCGTCCCGGTGGCAACCAGCTTTGCCGCCAGTACCTGCCCAAGTTTCAAGGCAGTCTGTGGATCAGCAAGTTCAGACGAACCAAGATTCAACTCTTCAAGAAGCCGATCCATAATGACCCTTTCAACCACCTGGACACGACCTGACTGGTTCAACTGATCGGTCAGCTGGCTGGTCAGTACCGTCGACATCCCATCACGGGCCGATAAACCACCCTTCTCTTCGAAGTCAACAAAGGTCATTATCATCGGCCGTGACGTCCAGGTATCCTCGCTGTCAGGGGCAGGAGGCAGCTCCGACTGTCTCCTGAACCGCTCTACGAGTTCTTTCACCAATGTGTCTACCCGTTTTTTCTCGGCAATATCCTTTTGCAGATCGATCATTTCCTGGGTTTTTCTGGCAAGGACCTCGGTATAGGCATCGTTTTTATTGACCTTCATTGCCTCTTGAAAGGCGGCAAGCGCCTCTTCAAAACGCCCCTCCTTCTGATAGGCCACCCCCTTATTTGACATCGCCACCAGATTGTATGCATCGAATTCAACCGCCTGATCATAATGAATCCTGGCCTGGTCATAACTTCCCAGGTTTGCCAGCAACCTCCCGTATTGATTCTGCGCATAGGCCTTCTGAAACGAAATTCCATCATGTTTCTCGACCGCCTTTTCATATTCGGCAGCAGCCTCATCCTCCTTTTTCTGGGCATAAAGATAATCGGCTTTCAAGGCGTTGACATAACCACGATCAGGGGCCTCTTTTTCAACATCCTCGACTAAATCAAGGGCCTCTGCTGTGTTTCCCTCGTCAAAATGATACTGCACCAGGCCTTCTTTACCAACTATGCCGGCCTCACCGGGCTGCTCGGCAAGTTCCATAAAGACATCCTTTGCCTCCTCCCTTTTGTCAGCCTTGAGTGCGGCATAGCCATACAGGGTCTTGGCGCTCACATTCTCAGGATCCTTTTCCCGCACATCCTTTGTCAGAGCCAATGCAACCGGAAGCTCATCTCTCTGCAGCTCTTTTTCGGCGAGGGCCAACAGCATCTTATCGGTCGTCTCTCCCCCCCCTTGAAAGGCATCAACGACGGTCAGGCCAGGCCCAAGAATATAGATTGTTGGCAGAACAAATTCGGCACCATAGGCGACACAGACATCACCGCTGTCAATCATTATCGGAAACTCCGCCTCGTGCTGAACAATAAAATCGGATACCGCGTTTTTCGCTGAACGTGTAATCCCCCAAACAACCAGATCTGCTGAGGGGAATTTCTTGACCAGGGTGTTCAGGCTCAAAAGCCCCTCCTGGCTCGCCTGTGATTCCGTATCAAAAAAATAAAGTATAATAAGTGTCTTGTCCTTTATTGCAGCAAGCCTATGGGAACGACCATAGACATCCTCAAGGTCAAAATGTGGTGCTTGCGAACCGGAATCTATCTGAGAAAAAACCTGCGATGCCACACAGAAAAGAAACATGGTAAGAAGCACAACGATGGCATTTACTTTTATTGCAATCTGCATATCAAGCCCCCGTTCTTATTTCACTTGGATAGCAACCTGATGGAAATTGGGACTTTTCCGCCTTTTCTCAGATCAAGCTGCGCCTTCCAGTCACCATAACCTGCCAGTTTAACCATCACCTCATGTTTTTCCGCGGTTACGCTGAAGTCAGATGGGGTCTTGCCGACATATGCCCCATCAACATAGACCTCTGCCCCCTGCGGATTAGTCTGCATCTTCAATACAGCCGATGCTACTGCCTTATTTGCCGGTTCAACAACAGTCGTGGAAACGTTGCCCTCTCTCTTTTTCACCGAGAGTCGAACATCTTTTGATGATTTCCGTTCGGCAACGGAATCTTGCTGCCCCGCATTGAAGGTATCATCATCGCCCGCCATCTCCTCCAACAAAGGATTCTGGTCCGGATCTGCCTCTTTCCGGGCTGATTTTGGCTCACCGGGCTCCGCTACCGAATCAGGATCAGTATCTATAGCCTCTCTGGGAGGTTGTGCATCTTCTGTTGACATTGCTGCCGCTTCCGGCTTGACGGAAGTCGACACTGACGGGGCTGTTGACAAAGTGGAAGTCTCTTTTTTATACACTCCAGCAAAGTAAAAGACTCCTGCCCCAGAGACAACCAAAAGTACCGCCAGAAATGCGATAAGGCTTTTCTTTTTTCGAGGTACCGCTTTGTCTCTTTGTGTACCTGCTGCCAATACAGCCTTATTGATGTCCTGGATTACCTCCTCACCGCTTACATATCTCCGGGCCGGTTCTCGAGCCAGGGCCTTCATGATTATCTTTGCAAACCACGCGGGAATGTTTGCATTAATCCTCTCAGGAGATACGACCTCGTCGTTGGTAATGGCGTTGAACAATGCGCCAATATTTTTTCCCTGAAATGGCCGACGGCCTGCGGCCTGCTCGTAGAGAATAACCCCGAGTGAATAAATATCTGACCGCCCGTCAACCGGTTGTCCAAGTACCTGTTCCGGACTCATATAAACAGGCGTTCCCAGTATTTCTCCGGCCTGTGTAAGCTGCTGCCCATCCAGATCCTCAATATGGGCAATACCAAAATCGGTAACCTTGATATCCCCATTCTCCAGACAGACGATATTTGCAGGTTTTATGTCCCGGTGGACGATACCCTTTTTGTGGGCATAGTGAAGAGCTTCCGAGACGTCACGACCGATCTTCAGAATCTCTTCGAGTGTCAGAATCTGCTGCTTCGACAATTCGTCAAGCGGGGTTCCTTCAAGCAGTTCCATGGCGATGTAGATAGTGCCATGGTCCTGGCCAATATCATAGACTGTCACAATACTTCTGTGGGATAACCGTCCCACAGCGGTTGCCTCATTGAGAAAACGCTTGATATAATCCTCGGAAGAGAGACGATCCTCACGCAGCACCTTCAAGGCCACCTGTCGACCAATCTGCGGATCATGGGCCTGATAGACGACACCCATTGAACCGCGACCAATCTCACTGACAACCTCGTACCTGCCGTATTTCATAACAAAAAAGAGTCTTTTAGAAAATCGACCACAACCTCGAGCGGGATCAGAAAACCGATATCTTCCACCTCTCGATGACGCCCCTTAACGACAGCGACAAAGGCCCCACTACTGTCAAAAACAGGGCTACCACTGCCACCGGGATGAATTTGCATATGCACCTGCCATAGCGGAACAGCCTTGATTTTCCTCGGCGGACCATTAACAAAACCGGCTTCAATAGTCCCCCCGAGATCTCTCGGACAGCCAATAGAAAAAACAGCTTCACCCATGCTGAGCAGATTCTTTCCATCCACAGGGCTGATAATTTTTTCCCTTTGCGCATCAACCTTGATCAAGGCCAGATCCCGATCAAAATCCACTTTCACAATATTCCCTTGGTAATACATTCCGCTGTTGGTCAGAATCTGAACCTGCTCATGCTCGCGCAGATCGTGGGCTGTACTGAGAAGAAGCCCCTCCGTATCTATAAAAAAGCCGGTAAACTGGACAGGCTGGCCGACCGTCTGAACATGAACACAAACAACATTGCCAATCTGGTCAAGTACCGGGGCGGGAATGACCTGAGGCTCTACGGGCAAGGGACGCACAACAGCTTCGCCCTTGTTCGACAGTCTGTCTACAAGCCGTGCAAAATCTTCTTCGGGAAAGAGATCTCCGTCAACAACCATCTCCATTTTTGTCTGCAGCGGTGAATGAGGGGTCAATACAACCGACCTTTTTTCGGTCTCTGCACCATCTTTCTGGCTGCTCAGGCATATTTCATTATTACCTCGTGATGTCTGCTCGACGACATATCCCGATGCTTCAAGGAAGCGGCTTGTTACATAGGCCGCCTCAGAGACCGGTACAGGAACATATGCAGTTCTCCCCTCCTGCCCAGCGCAGGCAACTCCTGCAAGGAGGGCCAAGAACAGGGAACAGACAACCATTATCAATCGAATACACATTATGCAGGAACCCGAACCAAAATGAGCGTAATATTATCCCGGCCTCCATTCTCATTGGCCGTTTCAACAAGTTTTTTTGCTGTTTCAGCGAGTTGTTCTCCCCGACGAAGACAATCGGAAATATCACTCTCACCGACCATATTCGTCAATCCATCCGTACACGACAGGAACAGATCGCCCGGCTGCACCGCACCCCTGACGATATCCACATCAATCGACTCATCAGCGCCTACCGCTCGAAGAATTACATTGCGATAGCGATGATTTTTCGCCTCATCTGCAGAAATCTTTCCGGAATCGAGCTGCTGCTGGACAAACGAATGATCCCGGGTAAGTCTCTCAAGCCTATTGCTGCGAAAACGGTATGTTCTACTGTCTCCGACATGGCCAAGGACAAAGCCCCAATCGTGCAGCAAGAGAAGCTCTGCGGTGCAAGCCATGCCACTGCATTCTGGATGTTTTGCCGCATATGTAAAAATGGCTCCGTTCGCCTTGAGAAAGGTTTTCTCTATGATACGGACAGCATCTTCTTCAGAACGGTTATCTGCGAACTGAACGGTATCGCTAACTGTGGAAATAAAAAGACCGCTTGCCACCTCACCGGCGGCAGCGCCACCGACACCGTCGGCGACAGTAAAACAGCGGGCAGAGGTGTCAGCAAGGCAGGCATCTTCGTTGAGAGAACGCCGCAGACCGCGGTCTGTAATGGCAAAAGCTGCTGGACGAGATATGCCAAACACGAGACCTCCAAGGGAGAGGAATACGTTAAAGACTGCTATAAATCTATCAAGAAAACCCTTTAAAATCAACCGAATTTTGTTATGATAGGTGAATCGGATAGAGAAGAAGTTTCATCACCAAGACAACTGACAACGTTTCCTGGCTTCCCAGCCACTACCAGTTTACACAGTTATGAAACCCCCTGTTATCAAAGTCGAAATTGTTCACATTGAAGGCCCTCTTAAAGGAACTATTCAGGAATTTTATGACTCGGTCATTACCATAGGTAGACACCCCGACTGCCACGTCTGCTTTCCCAAAGACGAAATTACTATCTCCCGACGACATGCGGAAATAAGAAGAGAAGGCAACCGATTTCTGGCTGTTGACAACAGTACCAACGGCACCCTGATCAACGGCAAACCTGTGCAGCAATCCTTTCTTAAAACAGGTGATGTTCTTACCATCAGCGAAGATGGGCCAAAAATCAGTTTCCTGACCACAATAGAGGAAAAAGAAACATTGCAACCAGCAACAACAAGGCCAGCCTCTGCAGCGAACAGAAAATTTCCCCCGGTGCAGGAACCCGCTCCACAGGCAGAGGCATCTGCACCACCACAGGTGCCGACCGATCAAGAAACGGCCGGATTCTCGTCGGTTCAGACGCTCCAGAAGCCCTTTATCGTTCAGTTCGGTGCAGCGATAAAAAGCTTTGACAACATGCCAATCATTCTGGGCAGCAATCCGGACGCAAGCTTCGTCATCAATCATCCATCGGTTCTTGGACACCATCTCCAGATCCATATGGAAAACCAAGACTGCCTTATCAAAGACCTGACTGGCCGTAAACTGGTAACCATCAATGGCAAACCTGTCGGAGACAAGGCTATAATGCCTCCTGATGTCTGTGTTGCACTTACCGACAAGGGGCCATTCTTTCAGTTTTTAGGAGATGGCAGATTGGCAGAAATCGAGACGCCAACATAGGCAAATAGCTCTATATTGAAACCGTCTTTAAAAATAATTTTCGAGACTATAACCCAAAAAACTGGAACAGCTGAACAGCTGCTCCAGTTTTATACATACAACAGGTCTTCTTCGACAAAAAGTAAAGTCTCTCACAGAGAAAAAACGCCAGCGTCTACATCGATATAATGAACACCAGACGTACAGGTCAGCAAAAGAGACCTACATCCTGGCAATCTTCAGACGATTGACAGCGCGCTGCAGGGCGGCTTCAGCCCGTTTCCTGTTAAAATTTTCGGTTTTGCGACCGTCATCGGCAAGACGCCTTTCCGCACGTTCTTTTGCCTGCATTGCCCTTTCAACATCTATATCTGAGGCCTTTTCAGCGCTTTCCACAAGAAAGGTTATCTTGTTGTTTGAGACCTCACAAAATCCGCCACTGACCATCAACGTTTCACGCTGATTACCGTCTTCGTAGGTCAGGGTACCGATTTTGATTGTCGACAGAAACGGCGCGTGGTTTGCCAGTACACCAAAATCACCACCAAAGCCTGGTGCATTGACAATATCAACATCCTGATCAACAACTGCTCCAGCCGGCGTTACGATCTCCAGCCTAATCTTTTGTCCCATCGAAATTTCCTCGCTCGCAAAAATATGGGGGCACCACCAGCTTGTTCCTGCTCAAGGGTGAACCTGGGGCCTGCTTAAGAGGCCTTCGCGGCAGCATCCTTGGCAACCGCCTCATCAATGGAACCAACCATATAGAAGGAGTTCTCGTTCAACTCGTCATGCTTGCCTTCCAGAATCTCCTTAAAGCCTTGCACGGTGTCAGCAACCTTGACAAACTTGCCAGGCATACCGGTGAAGACCTCGGCAACGGTAAAGGGCTGCGAGAGATACCTTTGAATCTTACGTGCCCGTGAAACCAGCTGCTGATCTTCTTCGGAGAGTTCATCCATGCCAAGGATCGCAATAATATCCTGCAGATCCTTGTATTTCTGCAGTGTTACCTGCACGCCCCGAGCCACTTGATAATGCTCTTCCCCGATAACGTTGGGATCGAGAATCCTTGAGGTTGAATCGAGAGGATCCACCGCAGGATAGATGCCCAGCTCGGAGATCTGACGGGAAAGAACAACGGTACCGTCAAGGTGGGCAAAGGTGGTCGCCGGGGCCGGGTCGGTCAAGTCATCGGCGGGCACATACACACACTGTACCGCGGTAATCGACCCCTTTTTCGTCGAGGTGATCCGCTCCTGCAGGGCACCGAGATCGGTGGCCAGTGTCGGCTGATAACCAACCGCAGAAGGGATCCGGCCAAGCAGGGCAGAGACCTCTGAACCGGCCTGGGTGAAACGGAAGATATTGTCAACAAAGAACAGCACATCCTGCCCCTCTTCGTCACGGAAATACTCGGCGGCCGTCAAGCCGGTCAGGGCAACCCGCGCACGCGCCCCGGGAGGCTCGGTCATCTGTCCGTAGACCAGTGCCGCCTTCGGCAAAACGCCTGAATCCTTCATCTCGTGGTAGAGATCGTTACCTTCACGGGTTCTCTCACCAACACCGCAGAAGACAGAGATTCCACCGTGGTGCATCGCAATATTGTTGACCATCTCCATCATAATAACGGTCTTCCCACAACCGGCGCCGCCAAAAAGCCCCATCTTACCGCCGAGCGGGAAGGGAACCAGAAGGTCAATAACCTTGATACCGGTCTCAAGCACCCGTACCTCGGTGTCCTGCTCGGTAAAGGCCGGGGCCTCCCGATGGATTGGAGCCGTCTTATCCGACGTGATTTCACCAAGACCATCAACCGGGCGTCCAACCACATTCATAATCCGCCCAAGAGCACTTTCACCGACCGGGATGGTGATAGGTTCTCCGGTATCGGTAACCTCCATCCCCCGAACCAGACCATCGGTCGAATCCATCGCGATACAGCGGCAGACATTGTCTCCAAGATGCTGGGCGACCTCGATGACCAGGTTGCCTTCGGTATCGTCAATACTCGGATTTGTAACAAGGCACGCATTCATTATTGCAGGCAGATTTCCCGGTTCAAATTCCACATCGACGACAGGTCCAATAACCTGTGAAACTTTTCCTATTCTTTGCTTACTCATTGGGCCTTACCCCTCCTCAAAAGTCTTGAATTATCCTATGATAGAGTCTTATTTAAGGGCTTCTGCTCCACCAACAATGTCCATAAGTTCGTTTGTTACCGCAGCCTGACGTGCCTTGTTGTAAACAATGGTAAGGTTTGCGACAATATCCTTGCAGGCACTGGTGGCATTATCCATTGCGGTCATACGGGCTGCGTGTTCACAGGCTCCGACTTCGAGCATGGCGTGATAGACAACCACATTGAGATACAAGGGCTGGAGGACATCCATAATCTCCTCAGTCGATGGCTCGTAGATATAGTCTCCGACAATCTTTGGCCCGGCAGCCTCTTCCATCTCAACGGGCCGCACCGGCAGCAGATTGGCAACCGAAGGAACCTGCAGGGCAACCGATTTAAAGGCGCCATAGACAATCTCAACCCGGTCGCTGTCTGTATTAAGAAACTGCTGGCTCAGATCAGTGGCAATCTCCCGGGCATTGAACATCTGAAAATACCCCATCACATCAAGATAGTGCTTTCTGACCTTTCCTGTCTTTTTGAGAAGCTGATAGCCTTTTTTCCCGACGCATACCAGGCTGACAGTCTTGCCCTCAGCCTCATACTCGGCCATCTTTTTCAAGACAAGCTTCACGATATTGGCGTTAAACGAGCCACACAGCCCACGATCCGAGGTGATGACAACGAGCTCGACCTTTTTGGTATCGCGCTCTTCCATAAGCGGAAAGGCGTTGCTGTTTGCTCCACCGGAGAGGTTTGACATGGCCTCGTTGAATTTTGCGGTGTATGGCCTGAAGGCCTCCATCTTTTCCTGAGCGCCACGCAACTTTGCCGCCGCCACCATGTTCATGGCCTTGGTGATCTGCGCGGTCTTCTTGACGCCCGTGATCTTCGTTTTTACCTCTTTTAGACTCGGCATATTTCAACCTACCCGTGTTTATATGAAACTCCGTTCGCAGACAGAAGCTGGTGTCCCGAAGTTCGGGGTTTCACTTCTGGTTGTGGCTGACAGGCTCCCTGATCCAGCCATGCTGGTTTATACGAAACTCCGTTCGCAGACAGAAGACAGCGTCCCGAAGTTCGGGGTTTCATTTCTGGTTATGACGAACAGGCTTCCTGGGCCAGCCATGCTGGTTAATGAAGCCCCTTGGTTGCCTTGAAGGTTTCACCAAAACTGGTCAGCAACTTGTTCAGTTTCTCCTGTATCGCATCCGTAAACTTCTCCTCTGCCACCAGATCGGCAAAGATCGAAGGATCATTCGACTCAATATAGGTGTACAGCTCACTCTCGTAATCCGCCAGGGTTTCGACAGGCAGCTCATCAAGATATCCGTTGGAGCCGGCGTAGATGATAGTGACCTGCTTTTCCATCGGCAGGGGCTGGTACTGCGGCTGCTTGAGGATCTCAACCAGCCTCTCGCCACGGGTCAATTTGGCCTGTGTTGCCGCATCAAGATCAGAGCCAAAGGCCGCAAAGGCCGCCAACTCACGATACTGGGCAAGGTCCAGACGCAGGGTACCGGCAACCTGTTTCATCGCCTTCACCTGGGCTGCTCCACCGACGCGTGAGACAGAGAGCCCAACGTTGATGGCCGGCCGAATACCCGAGAAGAAGAGATTCGGCTCAAGATAGACCTGACCGTCGGTAATCGAGATAACGTTCGTCGGAATAAAGGCGGACACGTCACCGGCCTGGGTCTCAATAATCGGCAGGGCGGTAAGCGAACCGGCACCGAGTTCATCGCTGACCTTGGCAGCACGTTCGAGCAGGCGGGAGTGGTTAAAGAAGATATCTCCAGGATAGGCCTCGCGCCCCGGGGGACGACGCAAGAGCAGGGAGAGCTCGCGATAGGCAACGGCCTGCTTGGACAAATCGTCATAGATAATCAGGGCGTGCTGGCCATTATCACGGAAATACTCACCCATCGCGCAACCGGCAAAGGGTGCGATATACTGCATCGGCGCCGGGTCTGAGGCACAGGCCGAAACAACGGTGGTATATTCCATCGCCCCGTGCTTTCTCAGGGCCTCAACGACCAGGGCAACGGTTGACTTCTTCTGCCCAACGGCAACGTATATGCAGTGTATATCGGTATTTTTCTGGGCGATAATGGCGTCAACACAGAGTGCCGTCTTGCCGATCTGACGGTCTCCAATGATCAGCTCACGCTGTCCTCTGCCGACCGGGGTCATTGCATCGACCGCCTTGGCACCGGTATAGCAGGGCTCATGCACCCCTTTTCTGGCGATAACACCAGGGGCCAGAACCTCAATCTTCGAGGTAAACTCCGAATCGATTGGTCCCAGACCATCGAGCGGCATACCGATACCATCGACAACCCGACCTTCCATGGCTGGCCCGACCGGGACCTCTGCAATCCTGCCGGTTCTTTTGACAATATCGCCCTCCTTGATCTCGCTGACATTACCGAGGATGGCACAACCAACGTTGTCTGTCTCGAGGTTCAGGGCCAGACCCATGATCCCGTTGGAGAATTCGAGGAGTTCCATGGCCATGCAGTTCTGCACGCCATAAATACGGGCAATACCATCACCCACCGAGATGACAGTACCGGTCTCGTTAAGATCAACACTCGTTTCGTAGGACCCAATCTGATCTTTGATTATCTGACTAATTTCAGCGGCTTTGATCTGCATCTATTCTCTCCCCTTAATGGAATCTTTTAAACCAGCGAGCTGTGTTTTGATGCTCCCATCCAGCACAAGGTCGCCAACCTTGGCGACAATGCCGCCAATGATCGACGGATCAACACTTGTGGTGAGCTCAACTTTCTTGCCAGTTAACGTTTCTAATACCTTTTGAATATTTGATTTCAGGTCTTCACTGAGCTCAACGGCGGCAACGACATTACCGTGGCTGATATTCTTGACCTCATCAACCATACCCTTGTATGCCTCGGCAATCTCCGGCAATATTTCGATCCGTTTTTTCTGTACCAGAAGACGCAGGAACTTGGCCATCGTGGCATCAAGCCCCATGGAACCGGCCAGATCCACCATAACCTTCTCACGAACCTCCAAGGGGTAGAGAGGGTTGGTCAGTGCGTCGGCGACCTCCTGGCTTTCGGAAAAGAGTGCGGCAAAGCCTTCGAGCTCTTCGAGAAAGCCCTCGTATGTTCCCTGTTCCTGGCCAATGCTGAAAATAGCCTTGGCATATCTCTGTGCGAGGATTGTCTGTTTCACTGTGCGGCCCCCACTCTCTCTAAATAATTCTCGATAATCTTCACCTGATCTTCGGCAGTAAGATTTTCCCGGATCAGGTCTTCGGCCATAGCCGCAGCCTTATCTGCGATATCATTCTTCAGTGTCCGCCGTGCGTTTGTAACCTCGTTTTGCACCGCCATCTCGGCTGAGCGCATGATCTCTTCAGCCGCCAATTCGGCCTTTTCGATAATCTTTGCCCGTTCAATTTCGGCCTGAGCCAGGGCCCGTTCGACGATCTTGTCTATTTCAGACTCGGCTGTAGAGAGCTTTTCACGAAACTCAAGATATTGCTTTTCGGCATTTTCCCTCTTTTGCTCAAGCCCTTCAATCTCCTCGGTAATGGTTTTCCTGCGTGCAGCCAGACTGTCTCCGATAGGTTTGGCGAGAAATCTGACGAGAATAATCATCAAGGCGATAAAGTTCACAATCCTCCAGCCAAGGTCTTTCAGCTCTTTAGCAGAAAGAGATCCTGACACATGGCCCGCCTGATGGGTATCTTCGGCCAGCACACCATCATGACCAGCCATATCGGTAGAGGCGGCTCCAACACTTACCTTCTCGCTTGCGATAGCCGTTGACATGCCACAGACCAGTGTCAAACAGACTGCCAGGACAAGCAGGCAGGAAATGCCGGCAATTTTATTCATATCAATCATGATTACAGGCTCCTTCCTAAGATTTTACTGGCCATCTCTGTGGCAAAGTCGTCCAGTCCTTCCTGTAGACTTTTCCTGGCAGAATCAACGTCTGCCTTTAACGCCAGGAGTTTTTCATCTTTGCCCGCTTCTGCTTCGGCCTTGATGGCCGACAGCTTCTCCGCACCAGCCTCCTGCGCCTCAGCCCGGGCTGAATCCAGCGCAGCCTTGGCCTTGCCGGAAGCCTCTGCCATCTTCTCGTCGACCTTTTTCTGCTGCTGCCCCGCCTTCACCTCAAAGTCGAGAATCTCGTCCTGCATCCCCTTGAGTTTTTCGGCCCTTTCCCTCAGGACTCTCCTTACCGGCCGATAGAGTACCCGATTCAGCAGAAACATAAGAACCGCCATGTTAACAATCTGCAGGAGCAAAGTGAAATCAATCGTGATCATGCCAGCACCCCTAGATGACTAAGATAACAAAAAAACCAACACCCACCCGACACCAGGTAAGCGATACCCTCAGATATGGGAAGAAAAGCAGTATTTTCTAACGACAAAAAAAATGAACCATCATTCACATTAACGAAAAATTACTACCGTATATGAATGGTCCTGTCAACAGTTTTATCCGCCGGATAACGACTTCAAACCAACAACAATCACCAGGCAAAAAGGCTCTGATTTTTATCTGTTTTATAGACAGATAAAAGAGCTCTTTCCCCAAAGAGTAAAAAAATTACCTCCGGGCAAGAATCTCCTCAACAAAGCCTGGGACTTTTTCCAGGGCCTCCTTGAGTTTATCGGCAAACGGGCCGCCGGCCTGCGCCATATCCGGCCTGCCGCCGCCGCTGCCTCCGACAACGGAGGCGACCCGCTGCACCAGATCGCCCGCCTTGATCCTTTGGGTCTGATCCTTGCTGACAATCGCTAAAAGGGCGGCTTTGCTGTTAACAGTTCCACCAAGCACCGCCACACCCGAGCCCATCGCATCTCGGATCGTATCTCCGACCTCGCGCAGGGTCTTGGCACTGTCGAGGGGGATCTCCGCTCCGATCACCCGAACACCATCAACATCGACGGCGGTGGCAAGCACCGCATCAAGATCTGAACGGGCAAGCTGGCTGGACAGCTCTGCAACCTTTTTCTCTGTCTCTTTCAAGGCCGCCAGAAGCTGCTCTACTTTTTCGGAAACACCAGCCATACCAGGAGCGCTCAACAGATGAGCCGCCTTTCGCTGGTCTGCATATATCTTCTGTATCTCCTGCAGGGCCGCTACCCCGGCAGAGGCCTCTATCCTGCGGACTCCAGCGGCGATACCGCCCTCGGACTGGATAACGAAGACACCGATATCACCGGTGGCCGCAACATGGGTGCCGCCGCAGAGCTCCTTGCTGAAACCGGCGACGGAGACCACCCGAACCTCCGCTGCGTATTTTTCCCCGAACAGGGCCATGGCACCCTCACCGATCGCCTCGTCCCGCTGCAGTAACTCGGTCCGGACAGGGATATTGTCGCGAATCTTCTGGTTGACACGATTCTCAATGCGACGCAGTTCCTCAGGCGTTACCGGCGAAAAATGCGTAAAATCAAAGCGCAGTCTATCGGGTCCGACAAGCGAGCCAGACTGCTTGACATGATCCCCCAGAACCTCCCTGAGCGCGGCATGCAGAAGATGTGTAGCCGTATGGTGTACTGCGCAGCCCCGTCTCGCCGGTGCTGCAACCTGGAGATACAGCTTCTGACCTTCGGCAAGGATCCCTTCAACCACAACCAGATGATGCAGGACAATGCCATCACCAACAACCAGAGTCTGGCTGACCGTCGCACGACCTCCATCCCAGGAGATTTCCCCGCTATCGCCTGCCTGTCCACCGGCTTCCGCATAAAAAGGGGTGGCATCGACAAAGAGCTGCCCCTCACTGCCGGCACCCAGCTCTGCCGTGCGCTTGCCGGAGGCGTCAAGAAGGGCCCGGGCCACACTTCTCCCTTCGAGTGTATCATAACCGGTAAACAAGGTCTTCCCGCCCTGCTCGGCGATGGTTTTTACACCCTCACCAAGGAGTTTGACACCCTCATCTCTCCTTGATTCTCTGGACTTCAGACGCTGGTTTTCCATCTCCGTCTTAAAGCCCTCTTCATCGAAGCGCATGCCTCTCTCCAGCCCGATATCACGCACGATATCAAAAGGAAAGCCGAAGGTATCGTAGAGTTTAAAGATAAACCGCCCAGAGATCACAGGAGCCGATTCTCCGAGGGCCCGCAGCCGGGCAATCTCTTCATCGAGCATTACCAGCCCATTCTCCAGGGTCTCACGGAACCGCTCCTCTTCGTTGTTGACCACCTTGACCAGCAGCGAACGGCTGGCCAGCAGATGTGGATAGGCCTGCTGCATCTCTTCGACAACCACCAAAACAACCTGCTCCATAAAGGATCTGTTCAGGCCAAGGGACTTGCCATAGCGTACCGCCCGGCGGATGATCCGGCGCAAGACATAGCCCCTCTTCTCGTTGGAGGGCAAAACCCCGTCACAGACAAGAAAGGCCGTGGCCCGGGCATGGTCGGCGATAACCCGCATGGCCACATCGCAGGATTGATCGTCGCCGTATCTTTTTCCAGACAGCTCTTCAAGCCTGCCGATTATCGGCGCGAAGAGATCCGAATCGTAGTTATTGAATTTACCCTGCAAAACCGCAGCCACACGCTCGAGCCCCATTCCGGTATCGATACTCGGCCTGGGCAGATTGGTCTGGCTGCCATCTTCTCCCCGATAAAACTGCATAAAAACCAGATTCCACAACTCAAGGAACCGGTCACAATCACAGCCAAGGGCGCAGTCGGCTCTGCCACAGCCCGCCTCAACACCCTGATCGATATGAATCTCCGAGCATGGACCGCAGGGGCCGGTATCTCCCATCTGCCAGAAGTTGTCCTTTTCCCCCATCCTGACGATCCGCCCCGCCGGCAGATCCTCGATCTGTTGCCAGAGCTGTTCCGCCTCGTCATCATCTTCGAAGATCGACACCCAGAGCTTGGCGCTGTCTATACCGAGTTCCCTGGTCAGGAAGGTCCAGGCAAAATCGATGGCCTCTTTTTTGAAATATTCACCAAAGGAAAAGTTGCCAAGCATCTCAAAAAAAGTGTGGTGCCGGGCCGTATAACCGACATTTTCCAGGTCGTTATGCTTGCCGCCCGCCCGCACGCAGCGCTGGCTGGTCACGGCCCTGGTGTATGGACGTTTGTCTTCACCCATAAAGACGGTCTTGAACTGAACCATACCGGCATTGGTAAAGAGTAATGTCGGATCGTCCGCAGGAACAAGCGAAGAACTCTCAACAATACGGTGCCCCCTTTCCTGAAAATAGGCCAAAAACCTGCTCCGAATCTCATTTCCCTTCATATCTTCCACAGAGTAAGAATTTACAATCCATCATTCAGAAACACCTGAAGACATTGAACAGCTTGAATAAACACCGGCCACCGTCCGGCCAGTGCCGAGACTACTCTTTCAGCAAAAAAGAGCTCTTTTACAGCGATACCGAAGAAGGTCTCTCTCTTTTCTTTGTATCCCGTTCCAGGATATAGGGTAAAATATCTTTAAAAGCCGTCGTATCGGCTCTGCCCAGAAGTTCATAGACAAGCATTTCCGACGAACCAACGCTGACACCAAGCCCCTGCAGCCGCCTTAAGGCAACACGATGGTCTTCTTTTGATCTTGCCGCGACACCATCCGAGACAACCCACACGGAGAGCCCCTGCTGCAAAAGCCCCAGGGCTGTCTGATAGACGCAGATATGTGTCTCGACACCGACAAGGACAACCGTTTGCAGCCGGGGCCGTAACCCCTGGAGATAGGCTATGGTTGCCGGGTCCTTTGTCGCGTCAAAGGAGATCTTGTCAAAACAGGGGATATCCTGCAAGAGTACCTCGAGTTCAGCAACGTACGGGCCAAGTTTTTCCCTGTATTGACTGTTGCCCAAAATCGGTATATCCAGTATGCCAAAAGACTGAACAAGTAAGGTAATACTGTCGATAACAGTCTGCCGCTCGGCCATTTTTGCCATAAGCCGAGTCTGTACATCAACAACATGCAGGCAAACTCGACTGGAATCCAAAAGAAATTTCTTCATAGCTCTCCCACTCCCCAAAAG
>PDWJ01001661.1_pt1 | contig 42271 bp, 30 predicted proteins | sample 1430881 | NCBI WGS metagenome assembly PDWJ01 (sample SAMN01162460, study PRJNA174530) | Oral metagenome, whole genome shotgun sequencing project. | biome: Marine environment; feature: Marine mammal; material: Swab sample of the gingival sulcus; isolation source: swab sample of gingival sulcus...
AGGAAAGACAGAAGTGATTATATACGATTATGTAGACGTTCATATTCCGCTATTAGAAAAAATGTATCATAAAAGATTAAGTAGCTATAAAAAACTCGGCTATAAAGTAAAAATGCACGACAAAACAGGTGAAATAGAAAGCTTGCTATATAATCAAAAGGACTATATGGATATTTTTAAGCGCGATATTCAACTGGCACAACGCGAAGTCGTTGTTGTTAGTCCCTATTTGTCACTTAAACGCACAAAGACTTTTTCAGAGGTGTTTAAAACATTAAAAAATGATATAAACATTATTATTATAACGAGACCACTAGATAGTTACAAAACTTCAGAACACAATAAACTTCAGCGTTGCATAGACATAATCAACAGTACTAATGCCAATATTATTTTTAAAGCCGGCTTTCATCAAAAGTATACAATTATTGATTGTGAAGTCGTTTGGTATGGCAGTATAAATTTTTTGGGCTATGGCAATAGTGAAGAAAGCATTATGAGATTAAAGAGTATTGATATAGCGACGGAATTATTGAAAGAGAGTGGAATATATTGAGATTTAGATTATATTATATAAAAAGTTTTATACCGCCTGTTTAGTGATATTTTCGCGTTTAAAAAGCAAAAATATCATTATTGAACTATTATTATTGCTAAATGATATTGACACATGTGAAAAAAACACATATAATTCAAATACGCAATTTGCTAATAACAGTTGGAGGTGTTATTATGCTAATTAGATTTAATGTAAAGAATTTTTTATCTTTTAATGAAACAGATAATGGAGAATCAGAAGAGTTCTCAATGATTGCAGGTAAAGTTAGAAAGAAGAACGATAGAAATTTTATTTCAGATGATAGTAAACTTAAATTACTAAAAATTGCGACTATTTTTGGAGGAAATGCAGCAGGCAAATCTAATTTTGTTAAAGCAATGAGGTTTATGAAAGATACTATTGTTTTTGGATTACCAAAACATTCTATTGACAAATTTTGTAAAGCTAGTGATGATAACAAAAACAAAGTGAGTTATTTTGAAATACAAATGATAGTCAATGATAAATATTACTCTTATGGTTTTGAAGTTTTATTGAGTGAAGGAAGATTTACATCAGAGTGGTTAGTTGAATTGTTGGATGATAAAGAAAAAATAATCTTTGAACGTAACGTCGTTGAAGCTAAGATTGATATTTCTGAGACTATTCGTGAAGGTAAAGATAGATTAAGTATATATTCGGACGACATAAAGGCAAATAGTGATGTCCTTCTTTTGACTGTAATGAATTCAAATAAAGGGAGCATATATGAGGAGTATGAAGATCTTCGAGTATTTAAAAATGTTTTTTTGTGGATTAGAAATAAATTAGATATTCATTATCCAAATAGGCCGATTTCAAATTATTCGTATATGGAAAATTCTGAAGATGTTAAAGACGTTTGTAATATAATATCTTCATTTGGGACAGGAATAAAAAACTTTAAAATGGTTGATGTAGATCCGCAAAATGTTATTAAGACTTTTCCTGAGGAATTGAAAAATCAAGTTATTTCAGACCTTGAAGACATTTTAAAAAAATCAAAAATCAATCAAAATTCAACAAAAGACAATAAGTCTACGATTTCTAATATTGTAGGAAGAAGTAATAAAGATTTCTTTACACTTAATATTCTAGATGATGGAGCTCTTGAGTGTAAGACAATTAAATTTTTTCATGAAAACAAAAATACTTTGTTTGATTTGGCTGAAGAATCAGATGGCACGATTAGAATTTTAGATTTGATAGAAATTTTATTGTCGGATGAAGATAAAATTTATGTAATCGATGAACTTGACAGATGCCTTCATCCTAATTTAACTTATAAATTTATTGAGTCTTTTTTGAAAATAGCGCAAAGAAAGAATATTCAGTTAATCGTAACAACTCATGAGTCTAGATTATTGGATTTTGATTTGTTACGTAGAGATGAAATATGGTTCATTAATAAGAATCACAAAGGATATAGCAATATATATTCTTTAGATGAATTTAATGAAAGATTTGACAAAAAAATTGATAAAGCCTATCTAGATGGAAGATATGGTGGTGTTCCGATATTTGATGCGGTATTTCCCATATAAGTGAGAAAAATCTATGAGAGAGAAGCGAACTGATTTTACAGAGCGTAGAGTATCTAAAAATGGAATGTTAATAAAAAAGAAATTCTTCCTATTTTTTGAAGGTAATAGAACTGAGCATATTTACTTTAATGCTGTTAATTCAGCAAGAGAAAAAATAGGTATTAACCCATTAATAGAGCTTCAGCCAGTAGAACGTAGTTTTAGCGAAAGAGGGCTTAGCAATCCTAAAAGGATAGTAGATAAGATAATTGCAATTATCGAAGAAGACAAATCAGATAAGAAATATCATGATATATTAATAGATAAAGTGATGGATTATTTCGAAGATGAATTATTTTTCGAGCAAAATCATATTTCGAAAGATGGAACGCTTAAGAAGTTAAAACAAATCTGTGAGAGGTATTCGAAAGAGGACATATGTGATTGCATTGAAGATTTGTACGGTGATATTTTTGAAGAATATGAGTTTATAGATATTGATGATTTTTATAAATTCATTGATATTCCTAGCTTATCATATGAAAAAGGCTTTGATGAAATTTGCATAATTGTAGACAGAGACAGAAAGAGTTTTTCTGAAAAACAATATGATTACGTAACTAAAAAGTGTGCTGACAATGGATTTCATTTATTTGTAACAAATCCTTGTTTTGAGTTTTGGTTGTTATTACATTTTGATGAAGTTCATAGTTTTGATGAGAAGGAGCTATTAGAGAATTACAAAGTTAGTGGTAGCAAAACGTATGTTGAAAAAAAACTTTCTGAAGTTTTTCGGTACAATAAAACGAATTATAATGCTGAGGAATTAGTAAAGAACATAGATAAGGCGATACAGAATTCAAGTCGATTTTGCATTGATATTGGTGAGCTGAAGAATTCTGTTGGGAGCAATATATGCGATTTAATAAATCGAATGCGTAGAAGTCAATAACAAATAGTAAATTAGCAGAGCCAAAATTTGAGTTTGATGGATTTTTTATAGTAACGCTATATAGAAATGTCCCTCAAGATGTCCCTCAAGACATTGAAGGTAGAATAAGTTTTGAAATAGAAAAAAACAATAAAATTACGAGAGAGGAACTTGCCCAAAAGTTGGGGGTAACAATTAAGACTATTCAGAGAAAGATAAACAAGATGAGTAGTATTGAATATGTTGGCAGTGGTTATAGTGGTTACTGGCAAATAAAGGATTAGTTTTAGGTGAAAATATTGACTTCATAAAGTTAGCCTTATTGTTCTACATATACACATGAAAAAGGGCTGTCACAAAATGAATTTTTTTGTCATTTTGCAACAGCCCCAATATCTTAACTATTACTTATTACAAATCATATTTTTTAAACCAAGTTCGTATTGCTTCAAGACGTTCCTCTCTATTTTTTGGTTTACCACTTCTTGAAAGGTCATGATTTTCACCTTTGAAAACCAAGAGCTCTGTATCGATACCTCTGTCCATTAAAGCTGAAAAAAATTGATAACCTTGCTCTAAAGGGCATCTATAATCTTTATCAGAATGAATTACCATGGTTGGTGTTTTTACCTTGTCAATATTTTTAAGTGGTGAAAATCCCCATAATTTTTGCCAAAAGTCTTCATCGCTAATAGCTGCTTTATGTTGGTCAGTTGCAAAGAAATAACCAATGTCAGATGTACCATAAAATGAAGTCCAGTTACAAATCGATCGCTGTGTGACAGCTGCCCTAAATAGATTGGTTTGACCAACAATGTGGTTGGTCATATAACCGCCATAAGAACCACCGGTTACAAATAGTCTTTCCTTATCTATTTTATTGTATTTTTCAAGTACGGTATTTGTAAAGTCCATAATATTTTCATAGTCAACCTGACCATATAAACCGAAAATATCAAAGAAGGCATTGCCTTTGCCAGATGACCCCCTTGGGTTACAAAAAAATACAACATAGCCTTCGGCAACTAGCATTTGCATTTCATGAAAATAACTTGATTGATAAGCAGCTTTTGGGCCACCATGAATTTCTAGGACGGCAGGGTGACTGTCTTTTTTATCATAGTCTTCTGGTAGTAGCACGAAACCGTCTATGTCTACATTTGTAGAATTAACACTTACTGGATTAGGTAGGGCAACGTAATAATCTTTTAAGAAAGCGTGAAAACTGCTCACTTTTTTATTGTTTAAGTAAAGTTCTTGACCACCATCTGGTCCCAAGCCGACAAATAGTATTTTGTCATCGACATAATCAAAACACGAAATACCACCTTGGAATACTAAAACATCTTCTTCGAACACGCCCTCGCCAGTTAAACGACTTATTTTATTTAGTGTGCCCTTAGTTGTTATAAAATCGATATGCTTTTCAAAGACCTTATAGGCTTTGCCGCCTGAAAGCACCATGTCTTGGGCGCCGCTGTTCATGTAATTAATATCATCGGCATTATGTGTTGTAATTTGTCCATCGTTTTCAATAATATATGCAAGCGGGTTTTCATTTAAACCGTGTTTTTGCATTGTGCTACCTAAGAAAAACGGCTTACCACCAAAATAAGTGGCGGCATAAACACTATAGGGGTTTTTAATAGAACAGACATCATCGCTTAAACGCTTGATGAGTTCACCTGTTTCAATATTGTATTCAAATAAAGCAGAATAGATAGTACCGCGCTTTTGAATTTTTGAAGCGATCATTAGTATTTTGCTGTTATCTTTAGATAATTCAAAAGAATCTACAGTATAATCTTTACAATCAATTTCTTTTTCTTTGTTAGTGGCAATGTCATAAACACAAAGTACCTGACACTTATTAAATATAAAGTTTGGTCCATTGAGATAGAACGGAAGCCTACGGATACGCATAAAGCCGTCTTCATCCTGTTGACCGGCGAAGTATTCTGAATCCTCTTTGACAATATCTCTATTTTTTAAATAAACAAGTGTCTTATTTGCCGCGCACCTTATGCTGGAAATGTGACCTTTTAACGAAAGTAAAAGCTCTGCCTCTGAGCAAGCGTTGACATTTTTAGAATAGAGGTTTACCGTTGGCTCTTCATTTTTTTTAGGCGCGTTTGGTTCAACTTTGTCACCGCGTTTTGAGATAAATGCAATAGTTTCATCATCGTACCAAAAGGCTTCACTTACAGTATTACAAGAGGTTAACTTAGATGTTTTTTCGTTGCTGTACAAATATAAATTCGCATCGTAACGGTTTTCTTCTTTATTGGCGGTTTGTTTTATAAAAAAAGCCTTATCGCCTTTAGGGTTTGCCGTTACATTCCCTAAAAAACTGTATTTATATAATAATTGGTTATCAATTTTTTTCATCGAATTACCTCCAAAATAGTAGAAATCTTTATTGTGAATAAATTCATCTAAACAGATAGGTTTATACTGATTGATTTGTCACCATTCATCTAAAATGCGCACCGCCGAGTTATCACAAGCGTTGTTGGCGCTTTGTGCTTGGATTAGACGCAATCAAGATTTAACTGAATAGCGACATCAATTTGAATATAATACAATTGGTATTAAAAGTCAAATTCTCTAGTGTTTTTGCACAGGTTGCATACGCAAGCGTTTACTACTCGCGTCTGCGATTGAGTTGATATAACTTGAGGTCTCGCTTCGCCAATAATCTGGTTTATTTTTTATAGTTTTAATTTAAGCAGATCGATTTTAAAAAACTTTAGAATAACTTATTTTTTAAAGTTAAAAAGACTTTATTGATTATAAAACTTATATAAAAAAACTATAAATAGGCTTTAAGTGAATTAACAAATGTCAGATTGAAAAATATTTTAATATATTCGCGCATTTTTTTAAGTTTTATAAATTCTTTTATGTTATATAAAACAATTTTAGCTAAATATAATTCTAGTTCTACCGATACTTTAGTTGGACAGGATAATAACGTCTACATGATTATGAAATATTTTATTGATAATGATATTTATGTTTTAAATGGTCTTGTATACCGTAAAGTTGGAGGACTTGACTATGAAAATGAAACAAAAAATGCTGCTGTTGTTGGTTGTTCCTATTTTAATATCTTTTGCAATTCTGACTTTTTTTGCATTTAGATTTTCTAACAGCATATTAACTGCTAATGGCGAAGATTTAATGAAAAGTGCAGCTGAAAAAAATGCCACTTATATATCGAAAATTATTGAACAGGATATTACTAAAATGGAAGTCGTTATTTCACAATTTGAAAAAGCCAATCTCCGTGACAAAAAGAAGATTGAAAGCATGGTTGATGACTTTAGTAAGTCAATTAAGCGGTTTGAAAGTCTATTTCTTGGTTATCCTGATAAAACATTCTTTTATCCATTTGCTGAAGTCCCAGAAGATTTTGACTGTACGAGTCGCCCTTGGTATAAAGATAGCGTTTCAGCTGGCAAGTTAATAATGACTAAACCCTATACTAGTACAGATGGTAACGCTGTTGTTACAATAGCGGCACCCGTTATGCAAAATGGTAAGGTTGTTGCTGTTTTAGGTGTCGATGTCGATTTATCTGATATCAATAAATTTAGAGAGAGTATAAAAATGTATGATACAGGCGTATCATTTATAACTCAGCATGATGGCAATGTGCTTTCGCATCCTAAATTTGAACCTAAAGATAGCATTTTTGAAGTTGCAAACGGTAAATATAAAGAAGTAGGTAACAAAATACTAAACGAAAAAAGCAATTTCTTTGAAATTACAACAGATAAATCATACTTTTATGCAAGCTATCCAATTGAAAATACAGACTGGTTCTTTTCTATTAGGGCACCCAAAGATGAAGTGCTGGCGCAATCTTCCAAATTGCTCATGCAAATGGTTCTTTCAACACTCGTGCTATCAGTAGCTTTAGGTATAATCATTTACGCGATCGCTTCATATATGACAAGGCCAATTGTATCACTTTCAGAAAATGCCAAACAGATTGCAGACTTTGATTTAACGGCACAATTTGACGAAAAGGCCATGCAATCAAAAGATGAAATTGGCACGCTTACTAAGGCGATGGATACAATGTCGCATAATATTCGCAATATTGTTGCCAATATCACTAAGCACGCTGGCGATACAGCAGCAACGGCCGAACAGCTGACAGTTAAAGCCCAAAATACGAATAAGAGTGCTAAGGGCGTTGCCGTTGCCGTCGGTGGTATTGCCGATGGATCAAGCAGCCAAGCGCAAGATACCATGGAAGCGGCTCAGAATATTGAATCAAACAGTCAGTCGTTATCTAAAATGATCGACGTGTTAGATAAATTACAAATTGCAATTGAGAATATCAAGACTAAAAAAGATGAAGGTAAGGCTGCGCTAAACGATCTTGAAGTGCTGACAGATCAAAGTAAAGAAGAAGCTTATTTTGTCAACAAGACAATTATTGAGACAAATGAAAGTGCAGAGAATATTTCAAAGGCTTCAGAAATGATACAATCAATTGCTGACCAAACGAACTTGTTGGCACTTAATGCGGCCATTGAAGCGGCGCGCGCTGGTGAGGCCGGCAAAGGCTTTGCCGTCGTAGCTGAAGAAATCAGAAAGCTTGCTGAAGATTCTACTAAGTTTACCGATGAAATTAGGGTGATTATTGAATCACTTAAACAAAAAGCGCAAAGTGCAGTCGATCGAATGGAAGCGGTTGGCAAGATAGTTGCAAGTCAAGATGATCAAGCTAAGATTACAAAAGATAAATTTGATGAAATTGAAGAAGCAGTTGTCGAAGGTGAAGTTATCGTTAAACAGGTAAGTGAAAGCTCTAAAAAGATTGAACAAAGCAACACGCAGATTATTAGCGTCATTGAAAACCTGTCGGCAATTGCCCAAGAAAATGCTGCAACATCTGAAGAAGTTAGCGCCAATGTCGACATTCAAACGCAGTCAATTGATGACATTTCACATGCCAGTAACGACTTGGCAGATATTGCTAGCGAATTAAAAGCAGAGGTTGCCGTATTTAAACTGTAAAACATCATACTAAAAAATATCGTTAATATTTCGAAAGGCTGGGCATTTGCTCAGCTTTTTTTATTTGATTCGTAACTGTTCAGTTGAAAGGCGCTGTTTTGTGTCATCTCGACCAACGTGGAGAGATCTTGCATTTAAAACCCGAGATTTTTCGACCCGAAATGACAGTTGCAATTGAACAGTTACTTTGATTTTAAATACTGTAACACTTAGCCAATATCATGTATAATAGGTGTAACGATTTAAAAAGCGATAAAAAAGGGAAACGCATGATGGCTCAAAAAAATATTGAAATCGATATCACGGCAGTTAACGAACGCGGTGAAGGTATTGGTCGCATTGATGGCAAAGTTTGCTTTGTCGATGGCGCTGTCATTGGCGATCGCCTGACAATCGATATTATTCAACAAAAAAAGTCGTATTCACGTGGCTGCATTGTCAAAATAAACAGTGCTTCACCATTTAGAATAACAGCACCGTGTCGCTTTAGCGATCGCTGTGGCGGCTGTAGTGTACAACATATTGACTATCAAAAACAGCTCGACCTAAAATCGGCAGTGGTGCACGATGCCTTACAGCGCATTGCCGGTCAATACGACTATCAAGCCGAGCCGATTATTGGCATGTTTAACCCGTATCGCTACCGCAATAAGGCGTTATTGCCGGCGGCGACTATCAATGGCAAATTAAGACTGGGGCTCTATCAAAAGGGCAGTCATCAATTAGTTTCAATTGACGACTGTTTAATTCAAGATTCAATCTGTGGTTCAATTATTGACATTGTTGAAGCTTGGGCAGAACAATATCATATCACAGCATACAATGAAAAAACAGGGTCAGGGCAACTGCGCCATATTATGATACGTTCAACTAATTATGGTGAGCAAATGATTGGCATCATTACTAAAACTGAAAAAGTGGCACAGCTTGACGCGTTAATAGCACAGTTAGTAGCACGGCATTCATCAATTGTCAGTATTGTGCATAATATAAACGAGCAGAAAAGCAATCGTATTTTGGGTAACAAATATAAGACACTTTACGGCAAAGCGACAATTATCGATAACATTGGCGATATCGATTACGAACTGTCAATGGCCAGCTTTTTTCAAGTCAATGGCAGACAAACTATTAAACTATTCAATAAGGCAATCGACCTAGCGGGTTTAACAGGCGAACAAATCGTTTGGGATATCTACTGCGGTGCGGGCAGTATTACATTGCAACTCGCCAAGCGTGCCAAATGGGTATATGGCAATGAAATTGTACCGCAAGCTATTATCAATGCTAAGGCGAATGCGGCGCGCAATAAAATAACAAATGTCACCTTTATAGAAGGCGCTGCCGAAGCCATTGTACCAACATGGCTACAAAAGTACCCACAACCAGAAATCGTCTTTTTAGACCCACCGCGTAAGGGGTCAGACCAAAAAGTACTGGCTGCAATTGTTGCAATTGCACCCCAAAAAATTGTCTACGTTTCTTGTAAACCAAGTACCCTCGCAAGAGATATTAAATACTTAACTGAAAATGGGTACGTACTTAAAACAGCTGTGCCGGTAGATATGTTTGCCCATTCAATGAATGTTGAGACAATTGCGCTTTTAATAAAACCTATATTAAAAGATGATTAAGCATATTGCATATTAAAGTGCAATGTGTTAAATTGTCAGACGAGGAGAAACCGAATGACAATTATCATTAAATACACCCTTAAAAGTATATTTGAACACAAGTTTAGAACATTTTTGATTTTGCTGTCAATTGTCTTATCTGTCGCATTATCAATTTCGTCTTTTGCCTTGCGCGATGTCACACGCAACGCCATTGTTGAAGTAGTTAAAAAATACATGGGCACTGCCAATGTTTTGGTAATGGGCGATTCAAAACACAATACGACATTGGTAAGACCGCGTGACTTAGGTGAAGTTGGCAAACTGTTCAACTATCAAATTGGGTCAATGCAGACCACGGCAGAATACAAGACATCAGACGATGACACAACGGCTAAGTTTACACTGCGCGGTTATCGTGAAAAAGACCTAAAAAACCTAGGAGTTGTTTCGTTAATCGATAAAATAGATGCGCCTTTTCAAGGTAAGCAAATTTACATTGCCGATTCGGTTGCCGAAAAATACGGCTGGCAGATGGGGCAGTATATCGAGCTTTACTTTAACGGCGTTAAACACAAGTTGCAAATTGCTGGCATTGGCACCAATGCCAAAGCACTTGAATACAGTGAAGAATCACTTAATGCCATTGTGCCAGCGGGCTTTTTACAAAAGATATACAATACACAAGACCGCTTTTTTTACTTGCTTTTAAAGACCAAAGAAGGCGTTGATGTCGAAACGGCAATGGAACAGTTGCAAACGGTTTATTCGCGCTATCGGGTTGATGAACCTGTGCCTTGGTCGCAAATTGAAGGCATGCTAAACAATATTATCGTACCGTTTATCTTTATGCTGCTATTGGTTTTGGCGACGGCGGTCTTTATTATTTTTACCGCCTTTAAGGTTATCACCACTGAAAAGCTACCCGTGCTAGGCACCTTTCGCTCAATTGGTGCTACCAAAAAAACGGTTGATTTTATTCTTTTGGCAGAGAGCTTTACCTATGGCCTAATTGGCGGGTTAATTGGCATTTTGCTGGGCAATTTGATTTTAGGTGTGATTGCTAATTTTGTTGCCAAGCAAATGGGTATGATGTCAGTTGAAAACCTAGCCAATGTCAATATCAGCTATTATATCGGCGCGGTTTTGTTTGGTATATTGCTTTCAATTTTCAGTTCAATTGTACCTATTTTAAAAGTGTCTAAATTGTCAGTTCGCGATATCGTGCTTGGCTTTACCCAGTCATTTAAAGACCGCTCAGTTCAAAAGACAATTATTGGCGTTATTATGTTGGCACTTGCTTTGGCTATTCCCAATATTGAAGTATTAAGTAGCAATATTCTATTTAATTTAGTGGCGACCATTTTATTGTGTGCTGGCATCATTGTTTTGGTACCGGCGATAACAGCGCTTTTTATTAAGCCGCTGGCACTTATTGCAGGGCTACTATTTGGTAATATTGGTCGGCTAAGTGTTAAAAACATCAATGGCAATAAGAGCGTTATTGACAATATTGCACTACTGACCATTGGCATTGCCGGTATTTTATTAATTAATGTGCTCAGTGCGACGGTGGTCGATACCATGTCAAATGCCTTGGGCGATGCCCAGTTCGATATACGCGTCAGAATGTTTGGCATTGATCAAAGCGTTATCAATAAAGCGAAGTCGACATCAGGTGTTGACAGTTTAATTGCAAACTATGCGGTATTTAATACCAAAGTCGTCGATAAAAACAATTCGATTATCAGAACGGTCTCAGCTGATAGCATGGAATTTTTCGATTATATGGACTTTGATATTACATCAAACCGTCAGGTGATTGCTGATAATATAGGTGTGACGCGTTCAATAGTTATCAGTACGACTTTACAGCGCCAACTTGGTGTTGAAGTGGGTGATACAATCGCGCTTGAATTAAGAGAAGATAAAAGTTTTGATTATATGGTCGTCGGCTTTTTTAATTCGGTGATGGCAAATGGCAGTATTGCCGTTGCCAATGAATTCTACTTGGCAAAAGATACCGAACTTACGTCGTATTCTGAAATGATGATTAAATCGCGCACCCCGACTGAGACAGCTGAACTGTTAAATGAAAAATTTGCTAAGAGCAGAGGCGAAGTCAGTGTCATGACAAAATCCGAAATCGCCAGACTGAGTAAAGAATCAAATGCCGTCATAATCAATATATTTAAAGGTTTTTCAGTTGTCGCCATGCTAATAGGCACCTTTGGCATACTCAATAATTTCATCGTTAGCCTTTTGGCACGGCAGCGTAGTTTAGCCGTGATGAAGTCGGTCGGCATGTCGAAAAAACAAACCTTCGCCATGCTGGTACTAGAGGCAGGCATGTCAGGGGTTATCGGCGGGGCTTCCGGCATTGTCGGTGCGCTTTTACTAATATTTGAAGTCAATCAATTTTTTAAGTTGCTAAATGTACCGTTCACAATGGCGTATCAGCCGACAATACTAATATCTGGGCTGTTGGCGGGTATTTTAATTTCGATACTATCGAGCGTATTACCAGCTAGAAATGTCGCCAGAATGAATATTGTCAGTGCCATTAAATACGAGTAGGAGAAACTATGAACGCAATCGAAGTCAAGTCGCTTTATAAACACTTTCAAATGGGTAAGGTGACAGTTGAAGTACTAAAAGACATCAACATTGAAATAAAGCAGGGCGAATTTGTCAGTATTATGGGGCCATCAGGTTCGGGCAAGAGCACGCTACTTTATTTAATTGGCGGACTCGATCAACCGACAAAGGGCGAGGTCTTTATTGGCGATACCAATATTGCGATGCTCAAAGATAAAAAAATGAGCATTATGCGGCGCCGTGACATTGGCTTTGTCTTTCAGTTTTTCAATTTGGTGCCCAACTTAAATGTCGTCGACAATGTTATGTTGCCACTGATGTTAGATGGCAAACGACTTTCTAAATACACAAAAGAACTAGATGAAATTTTGGAAATCGTCGGCTTGGCAGACCGCAAAAAGCATACACCGCGTGAACTATCAGGAGGCCAACAGCAACGTGTTGCCATTGCCAGAGCACTCATCAATAATCCGCAAATTATACTGGCTGACGAACCAACAGGTAACCTTGATTCTAAGACCAGTGCCGATATTTTAGAACTGTTTCAAGTTATCAATCGCGAACGTGGCAAAACAGTTGTGCAAGTCACACACGCACCATCGGCATCAACTTATGGCAATCGCGTTATCATGTTAAGAGATGGCGAGGTCATTGATCACAACTATCAAATGAAATCAGGAGGACATCATGAAGAAAACTAAATGGCTAATATATCTACTCGTATTTGCCTTGATAGCAGCGGCTCTATCGGGTTGTCAAATGCAACAGCCAGAAGAAGACACTAAGCCGCCAGCAGAAGAACAAGAAATCAAACGGCAAATTGAACTGTATGGCACAGTTGATGTTCGTCAGTCGCTCAATATCAGTTTAGATAAAACAGTTGAAATTGTCGATGTCTTTGTCAAAGATGGTCAAGTTGTCAAAAAGGGCGATGCCTTGTTTAGTGTTTCGCTTGACAGCTTAAAGCGCGATGCCGCACTGTTAGAGCAAAAAATTGATGTCGCTAAAAAACAGTTAGAAGATAACAATTTTAACTATCAAAAGGCAAATGTCAGTGTTAGACAGCTGAAAAATAAATTGGCAGATGCAGAGTCTAATTTGTCTAAAAATAAGCAATTGTTGGCAGCCGGCGCAATTTCGAAAAAAGAATATGACGTTTCAGCGCAATTGGTGACAGAGCTAAAAAACAACTTGTCGGCAGCTAGGCTTGATGTTGGCAGCGTTGCTGATAAAGATGATCAAGCCGCTCAACTGAAAGCAATTGAAATCGCTGAATATCAGCGCCAGTACGATGAAATCATGGATATTTTAGGTAGCGAACTCTTAGTTGGCGACACAATTGTATCGCCGCTTGACAAGGCAACGGTTACGCAACTGCGTTTAACGCGCGGCGCTTATTTAGCCGCCTTCAACAGTGCAATGTTGTTAAATGACTTAAATTCGCTGGTAATTAAGGCAACGGTCATTGAAGAACAGATCAGCAGCATAAAAAAAGGGCAAACCGTTACGATTAACCCGATTATGGATGAAACAATATCACTTACTGGTAAAATTGACTTTATCAGTAGCGAAGCTAAAATTGTCAACAATGAAACGGTCGTGCCATTAGAGATAACATTTGATGACAAAGATCGCTTGATGCCCAATTTAAATGTCGACGTGGTCGTCCCACTGGAAGATGAGTAGTTTATTTTCAAAGGATTTTTTAAGTAAGAAAGAGACCATAACTGAAAAAAGTGCAATAATTATCAGGCTTATTTCTAGTAAAAAATCTTCACTACTGACTTGAATAGTGTCGATAGTAGTCGTCTGATTCGCGCTATACTGCTCAGTTGAAATACTAATTGATTGTGCATTTGGGGTAGCAATCGCAAGATTGCTGTGATCAGCAAGAAGAAACAATGTTGACGAACTAAATAATAGTGTCAGTATGACAATAATAATTAACATTACTTTGTTTTTAAGCATGACGAACTCCTTAAAAAACGCTAACTTTATTAATAGTATCGTCAGCGAAAAACCAAAAATTATAAAATACGTTAAAACAGTAACTTTAACGTATTTTTTTTGTACAATTTTTATACTGGTTTTAAAGAAAAGTTGCCAAATGTAATAATGAGAACGAACCAAAAGAATAATCCGCTTAGTTTGTAGTAGCTAAGCGGATTGTTATCAGTAAAGTTTTAGACTAAATTATTTGTAAAGTGGACCGTATTCTTGACACGCTCTATAATCGGCTGATTCTAAGTCGTTTGTGCCAAATGCAGCCCAAGCATGTGGACGATAAATATCTTCTTCGGCGACATTGTGCATTGAAACAGGAATGCGTAGCATTGCCGCCAAAGTGATCAAATCTTTGCCAATGTGGCCGTAGGCAAACGCGCCGTGGTTAGCGCCCCAGTTAGCCATCACTGAATAGACATCTTTAAAGCTGCCTTTGCCTGTTAAGCGTGGTGCGAACCAAGTTGTTGGCCAAGTTCTGTCAGTTCTGTGGTCGAGCGCTTGGTGCATGTCATCTGGCAATGTCACTGAATGACCTTCTGCAAATTGTAATACAGGGCCAACGCCGTCGACGATGTTAACTCTAATCAATGTAATTGGCATTTCGGCCTGTGTCTTAAAGTGCGATGAAAAACCGCCGCCTCTAAAGTATTCGTAGTTAGCACGGCACCAGTCAGTTGCTTCAAGCATGGCTTTAATGTCGCTGTCGTCAACTTCCCACCATGGCTTCATGCAGCCTTCGCCCTTGTCGTTTTTGGCAACGCCAGAGCCATCTAGTGCAGCTGAACCTGAATTGATTAAGTGTAAGAAACCGTTTGCGGCAAGACCTTCCGGTTTTTTGCCACAGACGCGTTCAACTGATTCAGGGCTCCAGTAGGTTCTGACATCGGCAAATACTGATGCTGCGCCAGTTAAGTGTTTGGCAAATAACATTGAAACGGCGTTTAATGTGTCGTTTTCGGTGGCAAAGGCTTCTGGTTCTTTTTTGCCGTTCCAGTCAAAAGTCGATGTTAAGATCGCTTCAGAGAAGTCGGCGTTGGGTAGCCAGTCAGTCCACATGCGCTGACCTTGAAAACCACCAGCAACGGCGTTTCTGCCAAGTGCTTCTTCGTTCCAGCCAATTTCGGCAAGTTTAGGATTGCCGTGTAAAATATCGCGCATCACGATTGTTAGTTTAGCAATAAATTCCCAGTCTTGGTCAGCTGGAATAAATTTAGATTTGGTGACGACATCAGGCAGATTTTTGCCAGCGTTGGTGTCGTAACCTTCCTTGCAGTTTTGCTTGATCCAAGCAAGTGCTTTTTCGTATTCAGCAGGGTCGTAAATGCCTAGGTTAATGCGGCGTAAAAGTTCGGTCATATCGACAAATTCGGTGCGAATGCCGAGATATTTTTGGAAGAAAGCAGGATCGCTAAATGAACCCATAATGCCCATTGATACAGCGCCTAAGTTGACATAAGACTTGTTTTTCATTTCGCCAACGGCAACAGCAGCTTTGGCAAAGCGAATGATTTTTTCTTCGACATCAGCTGGTATGCTCGTGTCGTCAGCATCTTGCACATCGTGACCGTAAATTGAAAAGGCTGGTAATTTCTTTTGGGCATGTGCTGCCAAAACTGCTGCCAAGTAAACAGCGCCGGGGCGCTCAGTGCCGTTAAAACCCCAAACAGCTTTTATTGTGTTAGGGTCAAGATCCATTGTTTCGCTGCCATAGCACCAGCAAGGCGTCACAGTTAATGTGGCAACGACGTTTTCGGCAGAAAACTTGTCGGCACAAGCCGCAGCTTCAGCGGCGCCGCCGATGGTAGAATCACTGATGACACACTCAACTGCTGTACCATCGCTGTACTTTAATTTACCAGAAATAAGGTCTGCGGCTGATTTAGCCATGTTCATTGTTTGAACTTCTAGACTTTCTCTTACGCCGCCCCAACGACCGTCGATCGTTGGACGAATGCCAATTTTTGGTTTTCTCATATTGCCTCCTCTTGTAATATTGATAGATATTGCTGATAAGCGTTTTGCCACGCTGTTTGGTCAGTTGGATAATAGGTTTTCGGTTCGGTTGAACGCTTAATAATTTGACGTGCTTCGGTGATGTCTTTAATGGCGCCAGATGCCATCATTTGAATTGCAATATTTCCTAAAGCGCTGGCTTCAACTGGGCCTGCAATTACTTTTTTGGACGTTGCATTGGCAATCATTTGACAGAGTATTTCAGCTTTAGTGCCACCGCCAATAATGTGTATTGCGTCGTAGTCTTTGCCAGTACATTCGGCAATCTGTTCAACCGATTGTCGACATTTAAATGCCAAACTTTCATAGATAATGCGAAAAATCTGAGATTCATTTTGTGGTGCTGATTGATTGGTCTTTTGACAAAACTCAACAACACGCTTTGGTAAGTTGCCCGGGCTTAAAAACTCGACGGCGTTAGGGTCGATAAAAGCACTATGCGGTTTAGCTGACATTGCCATTTTGACAATGTCATCAAAGTTGTAATCGTCACCTAAAGTTTTATAATAATGACGTGTTTCTTGAATCAACCACAGACCAGTAATATTCTTTAAAAAGTGTATTTTATCACCATAGCCGCCTTCGTTTGTCAAGTTATAACGCCTTGTCATATCATTGATGATCGGTTGATCGAGCTCACTACCAACCAGCGCCCATGTGCCCATTGATATAAATAAAAAGTCTTTTTGTTCAGTTGGCACGGCGATCACAGCGCAGGCTGTATCGTGCCCCGCGCCTGCAATGACATTTACATCTTGACCAATTTCTTGGGCAATTGCCGGACGCAATTTACCCAGTGTCGTGCCAGATGGGCAAATATCACCCAATAGGTTTGTGTCAATTGCTAAGTCACTTAGTAAGTCTTTATGCCAATCGATTGTAGCGTGGTCTAACATTTGTGTGGTCGTGGCAATTGAAAATTCCCATGCCATTTTGTCTGATAAAAAGTAATTGAACAGATCGGGCATTAATAGTAGTTTATCGCTGTTTTTTAATAGGTCGGGGCGCTCTTTTGACAAGTAGTAAAGTTGGAAAAGCGTATTTAATGCCATAAATTGAATGCCAGTTTTTTGATACAGTCTGTCTTCTGGAACAATTTTGCAAACGGCGTCGATCATGCCTTCGGTGCGGCTGTCACGATAGCAAACTGGGTTTTGCAACAAGTCACCGTGTTTGTCGATTAAGCCAAAATCGACGCCCCAAGTGTCAACAGATATGCTTTCAACTGATAAATCATGACACAATTGTAAAGATTTTTTGATCTCGCCAAAAATGCCAAGTGCATCCCAATAGAGCGTGCCGTTTAGTTCAATTGCGCGATTTTCAAAGCGGTGAATTTCTTGCAGCGTAATGATTTTGTCATCATCATTTTCTAATCTGCCAAGAATGGCTCTACCACTTGAAGCGCCTAAATCAATAGCTAATACAGTAGTCATATAAAACCTACACTTTCACAATAATAGATTACTAGGTTCTACCAGTATTGTAATATAGAAATTGCTTTTTAACAATAGCGTTGTGATTGATTATGAAAAAAGCGTGCGCACTTCTAATTAATAAAACGCAGAAAAAACTAAAAAATTATCAAAAATGGTGTTTTTAGAGTCTAAAATAGCCAATAAAGGACATCAATAAACAAAAACGAGCACAAACAATCACAAACAATCACAAATGTTAGTTGTATGGAATATTGAATAGATTTTAGTCTGGTGATATAATTTTAATAATTATTTGAGATAAAGTCTGAAAATTGTGAATTAATTGACAAGTGCGCGGTCATCGCGCCGGATAAGGTTGTCTTATGGATCAAACTAAAATTTTAGAATTAAAGGGTATTGATAAATCGTTCCCTGGTGTTCATGCTTTGAAAGAAGTCGATCTCGATTTATACAGTGGTGAAGTTTTAGCCTTAGTTGGTGAAAACGGCGCGGGCAAGTCGACTTTGATGAAAATTATTTCAGGCGTTTATCATGCCGATGCTGGTGAAATGTTTTATCAGGGCAAAAAGGTTAAAGTCGACAACACCAAAAAAGCGCAAGAGATGGGCATTTCAATCATTCACCAAGAGCTTAATCTAATGAACGATTTAACTGTTGCACAAAATGTTTTTTTAGGTCGTGAGGGCAAGTCGTTTTTTACAAACGATGCCATCATTAATAAAAAGACGCAAGAATTACTCGACCTATTCAAAATAACATTTAAGCCAACTGACAAAGTCGGCGATTTAACGGTTGGTAAACAGCAGATGGTTGAAATTGTCAAAGCGGTTTCGTTTGAATCTAATATTCTAATACTCGATGAACCGACCGCTGCTTTAACAGAAACTGAAATAGCTGAGCTGTTTCATATCATGCGCGATTTACAAAGTAAGGGCATCGCCATGATCTATGTATCGCATCGCATGAACGAAATTGAAGCAATCAGCGATCGTATTACCGTATTGCGCGACGGCGCAAAAATAACGACATTAAAAACAAAAGAAACCGATCTCGATACGATTATTGAAGCAATGGTTGGGCGAACGATTTTTTCAGAACCAAAGCAAAAGAGCAATGTTGCAGCTGATGCCGAAGTGGTGCTAGAAGTAAAAAATCTTGCTTCAAAAGTGGTTAAAGACGTTAGCTTTGAACTGCGCAAGGGTGAAATACTGGGTTTTGCGGGGTTGATGGGCGCTGGTAGAACCGAAGTTGCGCGCCTCTTGTTTGGTGCTGATAAAAAAACAGCTGGTCAAGTCTATTTACATGGCAAATCGCTTGATATTCGTTCGCCAAAAGACGCCGTCAAAGCTGGTATTGCCTACTTATCTGAAGATAGAAAGCGCTATGGTTTGGCACTGGGCTTGTCAGTGGCCGACAACATGGTAATGGCGGATCTAAACAACTTCTCTAAAATTGGCTTTGTTGACGAGAAAAAAATAAAGCAAGTTTCTGATCAATACATTGAAAAAATAACAATCAAGACACCTAGCATTGATCAATTAATTAAAAACCTATCAGGTGGTAATCAGCAAAAAGTGATCATCGCCAAGTGGTTAATCAAGAATTGTGAAGTGATTATTTTTGACGAACCAACGCGTGGTATTGACGTTGGTGCAAAGAGTGAAATATATAAGCTGATGAATGAATTGGTCGAGCAGGGCAAATCAATTATTATGATTTCGTCTGAGCTAGAAGAAATACTCAGAATGAGCGATCGCATAGTCGTCATGTGTGAAGGTGTCAAGACTGGTGTGTTAGACATTGAAGCAGCTGATCAAGAGACGATTATGAAGTATGCAACAATGCGAGAATAGGGGGGAGAATTTGAATAAAAACGGTTTCTTAGGGAAAATTGGCCTACAAAAATTGTTAGCGCCATTGGCACTTGTGTTGCTCTATGTATTCTTTAGTATTTTTGGCAATCAGTTTTTTACGTTTGCAACTTTGATTAGTATCCTTGATAGAACATATTACATTGCCTTATTGGCATTTGGTATCACTTTTGTAATCATTACGGCAGGCATTGATTTATCGATTGGTACTGTCATGATGTGTGCAGCACTATTGGGTAGTTACGCTTACAATGTTTTGGGCTACGATATTATATCGTCTATGATATTTGTCGTGCTGATTGCGACGGCATTTGGGCTACTTAACGGCATTTTGGTCGCAAAATTAAAATTGCCACCATTTATTGCGACACTCGGTGTTATGATGATGTCACAGGGGTTAGGGTCAATTATTACAAAGGTACAAACGCAGCGTTGGCCAACTGCTTTTGATCCCGATGGCTGGTATAAATCGGTTTTTTATAAGACGCAATCTAGTCCAGCCTTGCCAAATGGATTTCCTAGTGGTATCATTTTTGTTGGTATTATGTTTGTGGTCGCTTATCTGCTTTTAAACAAGACAAAATTTGGCAGATATACATTTGCAATTGGTTCTAACGAAGAAGCGGTCAGACTATCAGGTGTCGATGTCGCTAGGTGGAAAATCTTAGTTTATACAGCTTGTGGTTTCTTTGTCGGCTTAGCGGCAATTGTTTATTCGGCAACCTATTCGACAATTATTCCTGGTACCGGTACAGGCGAAGAGATGAAAGCGATCGCTTCAGTTATCATCGGTGGTACTACGTTATCGGGTGGTGTTGGTACAATGTCGGGCACGTTAATTGGTGCACTTTTGATGTCAGTGCTTGGTACGGGTTTAATGTCACTTGGCTTACCTCAGCAATATCAGACATTCTTTACTGGTTTTGTCGTCATCTTGGCAGTGCTACTCGACATCTATCGCTCAAAGAAATTGAGCAAATAATTACGATTTAAAGTGATTTACACTTTAAATAAATACGAAAGGAGAAGTATATGAAAAGGTTATTAGCGTTAATGCTCGTGTTGGTAATGGTATTCTCACTTACAGCGTGTAAGCGAGAAGAAGCGCCTACACCAGAGACAACAAAGGCAGCAGAGACAACAAAAGCTGCAGAGACAACAAAGGCAGCTGAGACAACAGCAGCCGCTGAAACAACAGCAGCACCAGCTGAAAAGCCCTATGTGGCAGTTATTTCAAAAGGTTTCCAACACCAATTTTGGCAAGTTGTTAAAAAAGGTGCTGAGCAAGCTGGTCAGGATCTCGGTGTAGAAGTTTCATTTGATGGCCCACCATCAGAAAGTGATATCAATATTCAAGTTGATATGTTAAAGAATGCAATGACAAAGAACCCAGCTGCAATTGCTTTAGCAGCGCTCGACACTTCTGCCGTTTTAGAGCAGTTGAACGAAGCTAAAAACAAAGGTATTCCAGTTGTTGGTTTTGACTCAGGTGTTCCAAATGCGCCAGAGGGTTCAATTTACGCAACAGCATCAACAAACAATTACGCTGCTGCTGCCTTAGCTGCTGAAGAGTTATTCAAATCGGAAGCTTTCCAAGCTAAATTAACTTCAGGCGAAAAAATTGTCGTTGGCGTATTATCACAAGATGCTACTTCTGAATCAGTTACAATGCGTACATCAGGTTTTGTTGACAAACTAGCTGAATTAGTAGAAGCTACCGATGGCTTCTCTGGTGCAGTCGAAGTCGTTGGCCACACGAACTATGCAAAGCCTGCAGAACAAGATGTTAAATTGACAATTGATGTCAACGTACCAGCTACACCATCAGCTACAGATATGAAATCAGCTGCTGACACATTGTTAGCTAAGCAAGGCATCGTTGCAATTTACGGTTCTAACGAAGGTGCTGCTAATGGTATTTTATCAGCTTCATCAGACGGTTCAGACTTCAATAAAGAAAATGGTAAATTTAAAGATGTTTTAGCCTTAGGTTTCGATGCTGGTAAAACACAAAAGACAGCTGTTACAAATGGTTGGTTCTACGGCTCTATCACACAAGATCCTTACCAAATTGGTTACCAAGCAGTTAGATTAGCAGTTGACGCTATCAACGGCGTACCAGCTGAAAGCCCAATTGTTGACACAGGTGCAAAATTCTACAATAAAGACAACATCATGCAACCTGAAATCGACGAATTGGTATACGAATAAGCAAACTAAAAAAAGGCTGTCTGATGACGGCCTTTTTTAATGGTATTAATTTTATTAGATACTTAATTGGTTTGCTGATTGGCTAATTTATTGAGTTCTTGGTTAAGACCGCTATTTTCGGTAATAATATGATTAAATGTCTGCGGTTTACCAAGTTTACACATAAAACTATGATTTAACTTAGAACTATCAAGTAGTAAGACAGATTTATTGCTGTTTTCGATAAATTTGTTTTTAATATAGTATTCTTCTTCACTAGAATCGGTTGCGCCAATGTCGCGCTTAAAGCCGCGGCAAGATAAAAATGAAACATCTGCATGATAACGACTAATAAAGTCGAGTGCTGATACGCCAACTAAAGACTTGTGATTGTCCTTTAGAAAACCGCCGGTGCAGTAGACTTTAACGCCACGAAATTCAGACAGGCTAACTGCTGTTTTAAGCCCATTGGTGATTACTTTAATATTATTAAAGTTTTTTAGTTCTAGTGCCAGCGTGTAAACCGTTGTGCTCGAATCTAAAAACAAAGTCATGCCATCACTAACATGTTCAATGGCGAGGCGGGCAATTTTTTGTTTTTCGTTATAGGCGTGCATTTCGCGCAAGGCAAGCGGGTCCTCATTGACGCTTTCATCGGTTAAGATTGCACCGCCATGCGTGCGCCTAATTAAGTTTTTTAGTTCTAAGTCTTTTAAGTCGCGTCTAATTGTAGCACCTGAAGCGTAGAGCGTGCGACAGAGTTCTTTAACGGTGACCGAGTTGCCTTTTTCTTTTAAGATGTTGAGAATCTCTTGTTTGCGTTCTTCCATGAACATAGTAGACACCAACCTTTCTTTGCATTAACCGTCAATAATATTAATACTACCATAATAATAATAAGAGATAATAATTTATTTGTCAACTGAGGTGAAATATGTACGATTGTATTGCAATAGGCGAAATATTAGTAGATTTTATCGCCGATCAAAAAAATCAACAAGGCTTTCCCATTTTAAATGGCAACCCGGGCGGTGGCCCTCCTAATTTTATTGTCGCTTGTCAAAAATTGGGTCTAAAAACAGCACTTATTGCCAAAGTTGGCGATGATATGTTTGGCGAGCAGTTGCGCAAAGTTGTTGCTGATTATGGTGTTGATGTTGCAAACATTGCCGTCGATTGTGATCATTTTACAACGCTGGCATTTGTCAGTTTAGAAGAAAACGGTGAGCGCAGTTTTTCTTTTTCACGCAAAAAAAGTGCTGATTTAATGTTAAATATAGACGATTTGCCAATAGATAAATTAAAGACCTGTCGTGCGCTGCACTTTAGTTCGTTGTCACTTGTGGCAGAACCTGCTTATTCAGCAACTCTAAGGGCAATTGAATTAGCCAGTCAAAACGGCGCCATCATACACTTTGACCCAAATTATCGGGCACCACTTTGGCAAAGTGAAGCCACCGCGCGGCAGCGCATTAAAGAAGCGCTTGGCTATTGCAATGCCCTTAAAATAAGCGAATATGAACTGGCATTTGTACTAGAAACAGATGACTTGGTTTCAGATAAACAAATTATAGAAGCAGCCAAGACTTTACAAAATGCCTATCCAAATATAAAGTTAATCCATGTGACGCGGGGCGCTGATGGCGTTATCGCCTTAACGCCAGATTACTCTGTTCGCGCAAAACCTGAAGCGGCAAATGTCGTCGATACAACGGGTGCTGGTGATGCTTACGGTGCGGCGGCACTCAGCAAATTATTGATGCTTGATAAAGGGTTTAAGCTTGATAGAGACGAACTACAGTCAATTGTCAACTTTGCCACGCGCGCAGCAAGTCTATCTGTGTCGCGTTATGGTGGCATACCCAGTTCGCCCTATTTAAGTGAACTAAGTCAAGCTTAAACTAGAATTCAATCATATCTGATGATTATATGTGACAAAATCAACTGTATTATTGCCTACATGAGCATATATGATGACATTCATTGTCGTTTGTGATTATTTTTGATATGATATAGGATATAGTTGATATGTTGTAAATGATCAAACTGTTAATTGATCGGGAGGAAAATATGGCAAATATCGTTATTATGCCTCGTCAGGGGCAGTCGGTAGAAAGTTGCATTATAACCAGTTGGGAAGTAAACGTCGGCGACGTCGTCAACGAAGGCGATGTGCTATTTACTTACGAAACTGATAAAACATCTTTTGAAGAAACATCAAAATTTAGCGGCGTATTACTTAAGCGCTTGGCGGCAGAGGGTGATGATGTGCCCGTGTTACAAGATGTTGCCATCATCGGTGAAGCCGGTGAAGATATCAGCGGGCTCGTTTCGGCTGAGGTCAGCGAACCCGAAGTAGTCGAACCCGTTAAAGCAGAAGTCGTTAAAGCAGCGCCTGCCGAAATGCCAGCTGAAACCGTACAGGCGCCAGTTGTACAGCAGGTGGTAATGACCGCTAAAGAAGACGTTAACATTTCACCAAGGGCAAAAAATAGAGCACAGCAGATGGGTTTAGACTATCGCTATGCAACCCCGACGGGGCCAAATAATCGTATTATTGAAAGAGATATTGAATTACTTGCTAAACAGCCGCAAAGTGCTTTTGTTGAACAAGTCATAACAGGTCAAGCTGATCAACAAGTTGGCAGCTATACTGATCAGCCACTTTCAACAGTGCGCCGCGCGATTGCCGATGCGATGCACCATTCGTTGTCGAGCATGGCACAGTTAACCCATTCATTTTCATTTGATGCCAGTCAAATCATTGCCTACCGCAATCAGTTAAAAGCCGCTGGTAAAATGATGGGCTTAAACAATATAACATACAATGACATGATACTGTTCGCCGTGTCACGCGTCTTATTAAGACACCCTGATCTCAATGCGCACTTCTTGGGCGACAAAATACGTTTATTCGACCAAGTTAACTTGGGTATGGCGGTTGACACACCACGTGGCTTATTAGTACCAACGATATTTGGCGCCGATCAATTGTCGTTAAACGACATCGCTACGCAAACCAAGCAATTGGCAAGTGGTGCGCAGGCCGGCTCTATTTCGCCTGACTTGCTTAAAAATGGCACATTTACAGTGTCTAACTTGGGCATCTATGGAGTTGAACACTTTACGCCTGTTATCAATCCGCCACAAGTAGCCATTATTGGCGTAAACAATATACAAGTTAAATTTAAAATGGTCAATGGCGAGGCACAGCCATATCAGGCGATGGGTCTATCGCTTACCTATGACCACAGAGCAATTGATGGTGCACCAGCGTCGCGCTTTATGCAAGAGCTGTGCAACTTCTTAGAAAACTTTTCACTGATGTTGGCGAGGTAGCAGTATGTATGATCTATTAATTATTGGGGGCGGACCAGCCGGTTATAATGCCGCTGAACTGTATGCTGCTAAGGGTGGCAAAGTTGCCTTGTTTGAAGCGCGCAACGTCGGTGGTACTTGTCTTAACGAAGGCTGTATCCCTTCAAAGGCACTACTGTATTCAGCTAAAATAAAGAGCCAAGCTGAAAACGGTCAAAAATATGGTGTTGTTTGTCAGGGTGTCAGTATTGATCACCAAGCTGTCATTAAACGAAAAGATAGAATTGTAAAGTTTTTAACTGATGGCGTCGCCAAAAAACTAAATGGCTTGGGCGTCGACTGGGTGCGTCACTATGCGCGCATTCAGGGGCGCAAAAATGGTTATTATGAAGTTGTCGCTGGGGGCGAAGTATACCGTGCAAAACGGCTTCTAATCGCCAGTGGCTCAAATGTGTTTTTGCCACCAATTGACGGCTTAAAAGATAGTCTTGCCAGTGGCTTTGCACTGACCAGTCGTGAAATACTCGATATTACAGAAGTGCCAGCGCACCTCGTCGTGATTGGCGGCGGTGTGATTGGCTTAGAAATGGCCAGCTACTATCGTGCAGCGGGTAGTGCTGTCACCGTGGTTGAAATGCTCGACCATATTGGCGGACCGCAAGAACCTGAAATTGCTGAGGGCTTACGCAGCGCAATTGAAAAAATGGGCATTACCGTTTTGACATCACATCAGGTGACGGCAATTAAAAACGGTGTGGTCAGCTGTAAAACTGCTGATAAAAATAAACAGCTAAAATGTGACAAGGTATTGGTGTCAGTTGGTAGACGTGCTGCGGTTGACGACATTGGTCTCAGTGCAATTGGCATTTATACACAGCGTGGTGCTGTTGTCACCGACGACCATATGTGCACCAATTTGCCAGGTGTCTACGCAGCAGGTGATGTCAACGGCAAGTCGCTACTGGCACACACTGCCTATCGTGAAGCCGAAGTCGCCGTCAACCACATGTTGGGTGTTCCTGACAAAATGGTTTACGACGCCATACCGAGCGTCATTTATACCAATCCTGAAGTTGCCAGCGTTGGCTTAACTGAAAGCGAAGCCAAAAAACGCGGCATTGACTATCGCGTCGAACTACTCAGCATGCGCTATGCCGGTCGCTACGAGGCCGAAAACGAAATGGGCAAAGGCGTCTGCAAAGTATTGTTCGACAATAAATGGAACAACATTATTGGCGCGCATTTAATCGCCAACCACAGTTCAGAACTGATTTGGGGCGTCGATGCGCTGATTGCAAAAAAAATGACGATAGATGATATTAAAAAAATAGTTTTCCCGCACCCGACAGTATCGGAAATCATTCGCGAGGCTGTCTTTACCAAAGACAAGGAGAAGTAAAATAATCGCTATAAATAGCTACCAAAAAACAGTTAAAGATGAAAAGAATAATTTTACTAAAAAAGAATTTCTAAATATCTACCGCGACATGTGGGTGATTAGAGAATTCGAGACCATGCTCAACGACATCAAGACAACAGGTCAGTATCAGGGTATCGAATACAATCACCCGGGCCCAGCGCACTTGGGTATTGGCCAAGAAGCAGGCTATGTCGGTCAAGCGTTTGATTTAACCATTGACGACTTTGCCTTTGGTTCGCACCGCAGTCACGGTGAAATTTTGGCAAAGGGCATGTCGGCAATTGAAAAACTAAATGACAAACAGTTGCTCGGCATTATGGAAAACTTTTTCGACGGCGAAATTTACAACGTCGTCAAGGCGCATTCGCAATATAAGAGCATTAAAGAACAAGCAGTTGAATTTTTGCTGTACGGCATGATTGCCGAAACTTGGGGCAGAGTAACCGGCTTTAACAGAGGCTTAGGCGGTTCAATGCACGCCTTCTTTACACCGTTTGGCGTCTACCCAAATAACGCCATCGTTGGCGGTTCTGGTCCAGTGGCAACCGGTGCCGCGCTCTATAAAAAAGTCAATGACAAAGACGGCATCGTCGTCTGTAATATTGGCGATGGCGCGCTTGGCTGTGGACCAGTACTTGAATCGTTTAACTTTGCTGCAATGGCGCAGTATGACGAACTATGGGACAAAAAAGGCGGTCTGCCAATTATTTATAATATTTGGAACAACAGCTACGGCATGGGTGGTCAAACTGATGGTGAAACAATGGGTTATCGCGAAGCGGTACGCGTTGCATTAGGTGTCAACCCAGAAGGCATGCACGCTGAGCGTGTCGACGGCTACAATCCACTGGCAGTAATTGATGCCTATCGTCGTAAGCGTCAGTTAATCGCTGAAAACAAAGGACCGGTTTTACTTGACATTATCACTTATCGCGTCAGCGGTCACAGTCCATCAGATAGTTCGTCATATCGTACGCAAGAAGAAATGGACATGTGGCGTGAAGACGATTCTATCAAGGCATTTGGCAAACAGTTGATCGATGCCAAAGTGGCAACACAAAAAGAACTGACAGCCATTGAAAACAAAGTTAGAAAGAATATGATATGGGCAGTTAAACTTGGTAAAGACGAAGATATTTCACCGCGTCTTAACTTAGACGCCAACCCTGAAACAATTGCCGATATGATGTTTTCAAATGAAAAAATCGAATCATTTGCCGAAGGCCGTACAGCCGATGTCTTAATGCCATATGACGAAAACCCACGCGTGCAAAAAATTTCCAAAAAAATCCGCTGTGGCGTTGACGAAAACGGCAAAAAAGTGTCGAAGAATAAGACATTCCAAATTAGAGATGCCATCTTCGAAGCGACCATTAATAAGTTTTACCAAGATCCAACCATGATTGCCTATGGCGAAGATCATCGCGATTGGGGTGGTGCTTTTGGCGCCTATGTTGGTTTAACCGAATCAATCCCTTATCATCGCTTCTTTAACGCTCCAATTTCAGAGGCTGCCATTGTCGGTACGTCGGTTGGCTATGCGCTCTGCGGCGGTCGCGTCATGTCTGAGTTAATGTATATCGACTTCTTAGGTCGTGCTGGTGATGAAGTGTTTAACCAGATGGCGAAGTGGCAAGCGATGAGCGGTGGCGTGCTAAAAATGCCTTTTGTCTTACGTATGTCGGTTGGTTCAAAATACGGCGCGCAGCACTCGCAAGACTGGTCGGCACTATGTACCCATATTCCAGGCTTAAAAGTTGTCTTCCCAGCAACACCGTATGATGCTAAGGGCTTATTGACGTCAGCGCTAAACGGTACTGACCCAGTGATCTTCTTAGAGAGTCAGCGCATTTATGACATGGGTGAAATGTATCAATCAGAAGTACCAGCAGAAGACTATGAAATTGTCATCGGCGAACCCGACATCAAAAAAGAGGGTAGCGATTTAACGATATTGTCAATTGGCGCAACACTTTACCGCGCACAAGAGGCAGTTGAAATATTTGAAAAAGAACATGGTATCAGTGTCGAACTGATCGATGCCCGTTCATTGGTACCATTTAACTACGAAAAAGTGTTGGCATCAGTTAAGAAAACCGGACGCATTATCATTACAGGCGACGCTTGCGAACGCGGTTCACACTTAAAAGAATTTGCTCAAACCATTACTGAACTGGCATTTGATGATCTCGATGCACCACCAGTTGTGGTTGGCGCTAAAAACTGGATTACGCCAGCACACGAGTTAGAGCATTACTTCTTCCCGCAGCCTAGCTGGTTAGTTGACGCCTTCCACAGCAGAATTATGCCGCTACCAAATTATGTCAGCAAGACAAACTTTACGTCGCTTTATCAAATAGAAAACAATAAGAAAGGCGTATAGGTGAAAAAATGAAAACGACCGCGGTTAGGTTATATGGAAAAGAAGATTTACGACTAGAGACAATTGAATTACCCGAAATAACAGATGAAGAAATACTGGTTAAAATCGTCAGCGATTCAATTTGCATGTCGTCTTACAAGGCGGCAAAGCAAGGCGCAGACCACAAGCGCGTGCCTGATGATGTCGCTGAAAACCCAGTCTTAATCGGTCATGAATTTTGTGGCGACATCGTCAAAGTTGGCAAGCGCTGGCAAAATGAATGGCAAGTGGGTGAAAAGTTTTCAATTCAACCGGCAATCAACTTAAATGGTACATTGTGGGCACCGGGTTATTCTTATAAATATCTCGGTGGCTCGTCACAATACGCCATTGTTGCCAAGGAATTTATGGAAGAAAACTGTCTATTAAAATACAAAGGCGATGCTTATTTTTACGGTTCACTCGCTGAGCCAATGAGTTGTATAGTCGGTGCATTTCATGCCAACTATCACACTAAAGCGGGTAGCTATGTACACGAAATGGAAATAAAAGCAGGTGGCGACCTGGCGATATTAGCAGGTGCTGGTCCAATGGGCTTGGGCGCAATTGATTACGCCGTACATGCACCGATTAAACCACGTCGCGTCGTCGTGACCGACATCAACCAAGCCCGTCTTGACAGAGCGGCTAGCATTGTGACACCGCAGATGGCAAAACAACAAGGTGTTGAATTGGTTTATCTCAATACAGGTGATGGTGATGGCCTTAAAAAAATGATGGACTTAGTCGATGGCAAGGGCTATGACGATGTCTTCGTATTTGCCCCTGTTAAACCAGTTGTTGAAATGGGCGACAAAATACTTGCTAAAGACGGCTGTTTAAACTTTTTTGCCGGACCATCGAACACCGAATTTTCAGCCGAATTGAACTTTTACAGTGTCCACTACAACGCAACGCACATCGTTGGTACGTCAGGTGGCAATACCCAAGATATGATCGAATCACTCGCCATGATGGAAAAGGGCGAAGTTAACCCTGCGGCGATGATTACGCACGTTGGCGGCATTAATTCAGTGATTGATACAGTACTTAATTTACCTAACATACCAGGTGGCAAAAAATTAAGCTATACCCATATTGACATGCCGATGACGGCACTTGACGACTTTGCCGAACTTGGTAAAAACGACAAATTTTATGCCGACTTAGACGAAATTGTCAAGCGTCACAACGGACTATGGAACTTAGAAGCCGAACATTATCTGTTGGCGAATGCCAAAAAATATGGAGCATAATATGACTTTTCAACAAGCGATAGAACATGCTAAACAAAAGGTAAAAGAACGCTTTAACGGCAAAATTGAAGGAAGATTGGCCGAAAAAGTGTCAATTGTGACGGGGTCGGCACAGGGCTTTGGCTTAGGTATTGCCAAGGCGCTCTACCGCGAGGGCGCCTACCTTGTGATTGCCGATTTAAACGAAACGCTTGCCAGTGATGTTGCCAAAGACTTAGGTGACCGCGCCATCAGTGTTGGCGTCGACATCAGCGATGAAACGGCGGTCCAAAATATGCTCATTAAAACAGTTGAAGCATTTGGCGGCGTTGATTTATTGGTTGCCAATGCAGGTGTACTGATTGCTGGTGGGCTCGCTGAAATGACGATGAAACACTTTGAATTTGTCACAAAAATCAACTATACAGGTTATTTTAACTGCGTTAAATACACATCGCAAATCATGAAGGCGCAGCACGCCGGTGATGCCAACTGGGTAGGCGATATTGTGCAGATCAATTCAAAGTCTGGCCTAGTCGGTTCAAAGAAAAACTTTGCCTATGCCGGTGGTAAATTTGGTGGCATTGGCTTAACGCAGAGCTTTGCATTAGAATTGATTGAAGACAATATTAAAGTCAATACCATTTGTCCGGGCAATTATTACGACGGACCGCTTTGGTCTGATCCAGAACGCGGTTTGTTTAAGCAGTATTTAGATGCTGGTAAAGTACCTGGTGCAACTTCAATTGAAGACGTCAAGGCGTTTTACTTAGCTAAAACGCCAATTAAGCGCGGCTGTTTTCCTGAAGACGTCGCCAAGGCAATTTTCTACTGCGTCGAACAGCAGTATGAAACAGGACAGGCGATTCCGGTAACGGGTGGCCAAGTCATGTTAAATTAAGAGGAAATTATGACAGATAAGAAATTCGATATACACGGTGGCAGTGTCGAACAGCGCTTGACTGCGCTGCGCGATTTTGTGGCAAGCGAAGGCGCAACAAAGCCAGCCGATTTAGGCTATACCAATAATCACATACATACTTTTTATTCGTTTTCGCCATATTCGCCTTGTGAGGCGGTTTATCAGGCGAAATTAGCGGGGTTAAGCAGCGCCGGTATTGTCGATCACGATACCATGGCAGGGGCGCGTGAATTTCTTGCCGCAGGCGACATACTTGGCATGGCGACAACTGTTGGTGTCGAATGTCGCGTCAATATGGCGGGTACTGCACTAGACGGCTATCGCCTAAATAGTCCCGATCAAAATTCGATGGCTTATATGGTACTTCATGCGGTGCCACATAAACATATTGAAACAGTGAGCGATTTTTTTGCGCCCTACCGTGATAAGCGCAACTTGCGCAATTTTGAAATGGTCAAGCGCATTAACAGTGTTGTCGGCTGCCAGTTAGACTTTGAAAGAGACATATTGCCGCTTTCAAAATTTAACGAGGGTGGTTCAGTAACTGAACGCCACTTGATGTTTGCCTTAGCTAAATGGCTGGTCGGCCAGTATCAAAGGGGTGCGCAGCTAGTTGAAATCCTTGAAACAAAACACAATATCGCAATCGCTGCCAGCTTGCGCGAGCGTTTAAATGATACAACTAATCAATATTATGATTACGATTTGTTAGGCGTTTTAAAGAGTAATTTTTTGCCGAGTGTATACATTGCGGCCAGTGATGAGCTACCCAAAGTAAAGACCTTAATTGACTTTGCGGCGGATATCAACGCCATATTGGCCTATGCCTATTTGGGTGATATTGAAGAGAGTGTGACAGGCGATAAGCCAAAGCAGACATTTGAAGACGCCTATTTGCCGCTTTTATTTGAAACACTGGGCGACTTAGGCATTAAGGCACTGTCTTACATGCCGTCGCGCAATACATTAAAGCAATTAAAACTCATTCAAGCTTTTTGTCAAAGTGTTGGTATTATGGAAATATCAGGTGAAGACGTCAATTCGCCGCGCCAATCGTTTATTTGCGAGCACTTATTATTAGACGACTTTAAGCACTTGTCTGATTCAACATGGCATTTAATTAAACATGAAAGGAAATAACAATGTTAAAAAACATACCTAAAATTATTAGTCCTGAACTGTTAAAAATATTAGCTGAAATGGGTCATGCCGATGAAATTATCATTGCTGACGGTAATTTCCCGGGGGCGGCACTGGCACAGCGCCTAGTGCGGGCTGATGGTCACGGCGTACCCGAACTACTTGAAGCCATTTTACAGCTGTTCCCGCTTGACCCTTATAATGAAGAACAGGCCTATTTAATGGAGGTGGTACCAGGTGATGACTACGTACCAGAAATTTGGGAAACTTATGCCAAAATACTAAAAGCAGGTGCTGCTGAAGGCGTGACCATTGGGCACATTGAAAGATTCGCCTTTTACGAGCGCGCTAAAAAGGCCTATGCGATTATTCAAACCAGTGAAGCGGCGCTTTATGCGAATATAATACTTAAAAAAGGCGTTATCTAGGCTGCGAAAATGCCTAATTTCATTGTTGTTGCACAAAATGTCGGTTCTCACGTATGTTTTTATACGCTGCGCCCCGACATTTTGCTTGTGCCTCGAACTTGAACATTTTTAGCAGTCTAGACTGTGAAAACACCCAATTTCTTTTACTACAAATTTTAACGTGTTATCTCAACCGGAGCGCGCAGCGCTAAGTGGAGAGAATCCGAGTTTTATGGCGATTGAAACAAAAGGATTTCGCTATTATAATCGGGTGGCTGCGTTTTTTTAGTTGACAACGGGTTATATTTTTTATAAGCTTAAAGTTAACCTAACTACATGATAAAAGGAGTTTACGATGAATAAATCAGCTATACCACAAGGCTATAAATCGTCGTTAAGTTTACTAGAAACTGAACTGGCGATTAAACAAATTAAAGATTTTTTTCAAAGCAAATTAGCTGAACGCTTAAACTTAATTCGCGCATCGGCACCGCTCTTTGTGCGCATTGAATCGGGCCTCAATGACAACTTAAACGGCATTGAACAGCCAGTTGGCTTTATCCACGAAGGCAGTAAGCTTGAAATTGTGCAATCACTTGCCAAGTGGAAACGCATGGCACTAGCGCGCTATGGCATTGGCGTTGGTCAGGGTATTTATACCGATATGAATGCCATTAGAAAAGACGAAGAACTCGATAATATACACTCGATGTATGTCGACCAGTGGGACTGGGAAAAGGTTATCAGTAAAGACATGCGTACTGAACTGACCTTAAAATCAGTAGTCAATCAAATATATTCGGCATTTAAAGATACGGCTGATTATGTGACGGGCTTATACCCGCAATTAACTTTTGATTTACCGCACGACATCTTCTTTATTACAACCCAAGAATTAGCTGACAAGTACCCAGACATGACGGCTAAACAACGTGAAGATGCCATTACTAAAGAAAAAGGTGCCGTCTTTTTAATTGGTATTGGTCATGCATTGGCATCGGGTGAACCACATGATGGTAGAGCGCCTGACTATGATGATTGGAAATTAAACGGTGATATCGTCTTTTGGAACCCATTACTTGAGCGTGCCTTTGAACTATCATCAATGGGTATTCGCGTTGACGAAGCTAGCTTACTTGAACAACTTAAAATAAGAGATGCCGAAGATCGCTTAGAACTTGACTATCACAAAGCGCTGTTAGCCGGCGAACTTCCTTTTACAATAGGCGGCGGCATTGGTCAGTCACGCATTTGTATGTACTATTTACAAAAGGCACATATTGGTGAAGTACAGGCCAGCGTATGGGACAAACATACACTACAAGTTTGTCAAGCTGCTGGTGTGCAGTTGTTGTAATACATTATTCAATTTGATTAAATTATTTTATTGATTTTGCTTTGTTGCGGAGTGAGCATGAATGAAAAAAAAGAGAGTTCAATAAAATATTTAATTACTGCTGTTGCGGTTGTGATAATAGCATTAATTATCTCAACCGTTGTTTTTGATGTTCTCAATAATAATAGTTTAGTATCTTATCAGGTTGCATCTGTTGACAGCGCACAGATAGTTGATAAAAATGATGAAATGAAATTTGTTGATCTGCCGTTAGTTTTAGACAGTGAAGAGGATATCACAGTAAAATATGATTTATCAGACATTGTCAACTTAAGTAATAAAAGTGCGTCGCTATTCGTCTTTTATAATGATATCACTTGCTATGTAGATGGTGCTGAAATATATCGCTATCGTTCTGATAAGATTCACACATTTAAAAGTGGCGGTTATGCGATACATTTCTTTGATTTTCCAGAAAAGATAATCAATAAGACATTGACAGTACACTATCACAACAATTTAAAATTATCAAAAATGTTTAAACTGCAAAAATTATTTATTGGCGATCGTTATTCAATTTTTATGTTTCATTTTTTAGAATACGATTTTTTCAATCATTTAATAAATCTGTTTTTATTTACAATATTTGTTGTGACCATAGTTTTAACGTTACTTTATTCTAAAGCGCGTTATTTTACTTCCGAATTTACAGGATTAGGTTTATTATGTTTAACGATTAGCTTATACTTACTTGCGCAACTTTGGACCTATAATTATGTAATGTCTAACTTTCACATAATCATTTATGTCACTGAGTACTATATGTTGATGTTGTTTTTCCCAATTATTTCATTTATCTTAAGAGGTAATTTAGATCCAAAATTTGATAATTTTTTTGATGTTGCAATTATTATTTCCGCACTAAATCTGATTATTCAAACGCTTATTGCACTTTTAACTGATTATGAGTTTGTCGACTTTAATCTGATCAGTTTGTTTATTGGCGTATTAAACTTGTTGTTAATTGCTGCAGCATTTATATTAACTGATGTAAAAAAGTATACTCAGAAAAAAGCACTACTTATTTCACTTTTGCCATTGCTAGTCACTTATGCACTAACGCTTGGTGTTTATTTGACGACGCGAATTGTCAGATATACCAATTTAATTTTGTTAGGTATGTTGTTCTTTATCTTAATACAAATCTATAATTTAGTTAAAAATATTGCTACCTTGCAAAGAGAAAATGTAAAAAGTCAAATATATAAAGAACTTGCCTATATTGATTTAATGACCGGCTTAAAAAATCGATTATCATATATTAAATATATATCAGATGAAGTCAATCAAAAACGCAAGCAAAGTATTATTGTTGTTGATATTGATAAGCTAAAGCAAGTGAATGACAAATATGGTCACAGCGCAGGCGACCAGTTGATAACCAGTTTTGCATCAATTGTAAAGGATATCGTTCAAAAACATAATAAAATAGACGTATTTAGAATTGGTGGTGACGAATTTATTATCTTTATTGATACGACAGTTGCTAAATTTGGACAACAAATAGTTGATGATATGAAAAAGGCTTGTCGCGATTCAGACATTTGTAGCAAGTTTAATTTATCTTTTTCGGCAGGGGTGGTTTTTTATGACCCTGAAAGTACAATTTCGCTTGAAGGAGCTATTTCTGAAGCTGATTTAATGATGTACAAAAACAAAAAAAATGAACATAATAAAAAAGGATGGGCGGCTTATGAAAACTAGTACGTTGTCGACCTATGCTAAAATACTTGTCTTATTGGTAATTGTTTGTATATCAACGACATATTTATACTTAATACTGTTTGATGATGTCAGTTATAATGCGCTGCATAAATCAGAAATTTTAACAATTGATCATGCCTTTGTTAGCTTTGAAGACGGTTCAGAAAAAGTGGTTTATAATTTGCCAAAGACGTTTAATTCAGATAAAAAGCTAACGGCGACTTATTATTTACCTGATGATTTTAATATGAAGCATAAGGGGTTGCTAATAACTGCACAATTCACTTCGTTCAACTGTTTTATAGATTCTGAAAAGGTTTATGAATATGCTGAGCCAAGCAGAGGCATTTTTTATAGTGGTGGACACATTCGCAAATTTATAAGTCTTGATGATAAAAAAACATATCAACAAGTTACAATTACACAAACAACGCAATTGACCAACAACAACAAAATCACAGTTGAACCGTTAATTATCGGCAATCAACTTGATATATTTATTGATGCTCTAGTTCATCGAGATCTCTTTTTAGTGGTAGCTGTCTTTTTACTATTTGGACTGTTTATCATTATGATAACGGCAAAGCTACTGTTTTTTAGCCGCAATGAATACGGTGAAATACTACTCTCGATTGCTTTATTTTACTTGTTATACAGCGTGTTTTTAATTACTCAAAATGATTCTATGCAGTATTTACTGTCGAGTTTTAGCCTAACGCTTTACATATTACAGTACATTGTCATTTTAGTAGCACAAGTGCCGTTGTTGTTTATTTTTAAGAGGGGCTTTTCGACAAAATTTCGTCATTACTATAATTATGTGATACTGTTTGTCATATGTAATTTAATCTTTCAAGTGCTGTTGATATACTTGACAAATATCAGCTTTGAAGATGTTAAGCTATTATCATTTATCAGTATTATTTTTTCGACATTCTGGGTTTTTTATACCTATCTTAATACTTCGTCGTCTGAGATGCCAGATAAAAATTATTTAATGGTGGCATTTTTACCTATTACGGTTGGCTCTTTGGTTTTACTAATAGTTGAAATCTTCTTTTATCATACGTTATTTAGTATTACCATCAATGTTCAGTTGCTATTATTTTTAATTTGCCAATTTTATTATGCAGCGCACATTTATTCAAATTTTGCCAATGAAGAATTAAAAAATGCCGAATATAAACGCTTATCATTGTTAGACTTTATGACAGGGTTAAAAAATAGAACGGCCTATATTCAGTATTTAGAAGATGAAACTGTTCTAAAAAAATCACAGTGGATTGTCTTCATTGACTTAAATAATTTAAAGGCACTAAATGATAATTACGGTCACGACTATGGTGATATCGTGATCAAACGTATGGCAGAGGTCATCTTAGAGCTCTGTCATACGTGTTATCAGTGTGAGGCATTTAGAATTGGTGGCGATGAGTTTATATTATTTGTTGCAGCTACATCAGTTGACTCAATCGATCGACTTTTGAAAATATTAGTTGATATTAGTGATAAGCATAGCTCTGAAAGGGTGCTCAATTTAAAATATTCGGTTGGTTATGCCTATTATGATGCGGCAAAAGATAATTTGCAAGATGTTATCAACACTGCTGATATGCACATGTATCGTGAGAAGTTGGCAAATATAACTGAATAAGTGCCTAGTCTGTCATATTGCGTGCACATGACAAATTTCGATTTTGAATTTGGTTTTAAGTGTTTAAAGTTTTCCTTTCTGCTTTCCACATTCCGCTTTTGACTTTATTGTCATCTCGACAAACGTGGAGAGGACTCGCTTTTTCTGCCACTTTTGACTTTCTACAGCCTACATTTATCTTTTTGTTCATATTTTGTTTTAACTCTGCTGATAAAATGATAATTAAAAAAGTAGCTTAATGTTGTCATTTCGAGCATAGTTGAGAAATCTCGCTTATCATTGGCGATTGAAACACAGCTGGTGCTGAAATCGTTCCGCTATATTTTTACCTAGGACAACCTGCCTGCGGCAGAACGTTACGGTAAAAACACAGCTCCACGAAAAAGAGGGCTTTAAGGTAACTACATTTAACAATGGCAGCACAGTTTTAAGTGCAGTCAAAAAAGAGGCGCCAAATTTGGTTGTACTCGACATTATGATGCCAATTATGGACGGCTACGAAGTTTTAAAAGAAATCAGAAAAATTTCTTCTATTCCTGTCATTATGTTGACTGCCAAAGGTGAAACTTTTGATAAAGTGCTTGGGCTTGAACTCGGTGCTGACGACTACATGGTTAAACCATTTGAACCAAAAGAACTATTGGCTCGGGTCAAGGCGGTGTTGCGCCGCGTTGGCAATGAAGATGTCCACGAAAATGTGACAGTGTTACCCAATTTAACCATTGACATGGACGAATTTATCATTAATTATCATGGCAAGCAAATGCAATTACCACCGAAAGAACTAGAGCTGCTCAATCATTTGGTAACGCACCCCAATCGCGTGTTTACCAGAGAGCAGCTGCTCGATAAAATTTGGGGGTTTGATTATTATGGTGATACTAGAACAGTTGATGTTCACATAAAGCGCTTGCGCGAAAAATTTACCGAAGATGACCCTTGGCAAATCAAGACGGTTTGGGGCGTTGGCTATAAGTTCAGCAAATAGGGGGTAATGCTTGAAAACACTTTATTCTAAACTCATTTTGCTTAGTTTAAGTGCTTTAATTGTCGGCTTTATTATCTTGACCGTTGGTTTTCGAATGGCTTTGACATCTTATTTTGTTGAAGAAAATCATCGGCAAATGGAACAATTAGCTGACGCTTTTAACGACTTATTAGCTGATCGCATCGCCAACAACGAACTATCGCAAGACGTTTTAATTTCAGAAATGAAAAGCCTTGAACAGTATGCCAATTTAAAAGTATGGCTGTTGATGGGGGATACCTTTATTAATACTGATCAATCGTTTAGCTTTGATGTTTCGCAGCTCCGTGCTGATATTGAAAAAATTAAGACGACAGGTGCCCCAATTTTTAAAACGGCAAATTATACGCAATTGCCTGATGAGCAATTTTACAGTTTAATTTATCCGTTTGATATCGACGGTGAAACGGTTAGTATTATTTACTTAAACAAGTCAACACCCGTAGTCGCAAAATCGATTTCAAGAATTAATACTTTTACACTATTTGCGCTTATAATTGCCCTGCTCTACGCTGGCTTTACCATTTTTGTGGCGACAAAGAGTGTTTCAGACAATATTAAAAAGTTAAATGAAGGGGTTAAGTTTGTCGCCAAGGGCAATTTTGACTATCAATTTAAAACTGACAGAAAAGATGAAATCGGCGAACTCTGTAAAAACTTCAACTATATGATCGGCGAACTTAAAACGCAAGAAGACACTAGTCGGCGTTTTATATCGGATCTGTCGCACGACTTGCGCTCGCCAATTACTTCAATTAAAGGCTATATCGTCGGCGTTCTAGATGGTACAATTCCACCCGAAAAATGGGAAAAATATCTCAACATCGCCAGAGAAGAAACCGACCGCTTGACAAAGTTAATCAACGATATACTCGACTTGTCGAAAATGCAAACTGGCAAACTAGATATCCAGAAGACAGATTTTGATATTCACGAAATGGTGCTCAATGTGCTTGATCGCTTTGAGGGGCGCATTAACAATAAACAGGTTGAAGTGCTGTTTAAGCTGGCTGAAGGCGATACAATGGTCGAAGCTGATTACGATTTAATCGAACGCGTCGTCTACAATTTGCTTGACAATGCGGTTAAGTTTGTCGAACAAGGGGGCACACTTGAAATTATGACCAATGCCAAAGAAAATAAAATGTTGATTGGCATTCGTAACACCGGCACGCCGATTCCTGACGACAAGTTATCAAAAATATGGCAGCGCTTTACCAAGCTTGACGTATCACGCGGCGAAATTAAGCATTCTTCTGGTTTGGGTTTGTCGATTGTCAAAGAAGTGCTCGATGCGCACGACGAAAAAATTGACGTCTATTCGAACGAATACTTGGGTGTAATGTTTGTCTTCTCGCTTACTAGAAGCACATTTAAAAGAGAGAACCACCCAATAAACTAGTTTGAGCATTGTTTACAATTTAGCGGCGATTATTAATAAAACGTTCATATCATCTTTATAAATGAAAATTATAATGATAACACATTCAAGATTTTTAACGAGGAGGGTGTTATGTTTAAGTTAGTGCCAGTTAGATCGCTAAGGCAGGCAAAAAAATTACAAAATTCTTCAAATGTCGATGCGGTCTTTGACCAATTTTTTAATAGTTTTTTCAACGACGATGTCTTTGTGTCGTTCGATAAATTAAATGCTGTGTCTAGTTTTTTAGTTGATGTATTAGATGATGGCGACAAGTATATTGTTGAAGCCGAATTGCCAGGTATTGCCAAAGAAGACGTTAAACTTGAATACCACGACCAACACTTGACCATAACGGCTAAGCGTCCTCAATTGTCGTTAGACAGTAACTATATTCGTAGAGAACGCTGTGCTGGTGAACTAAAGCGCAGTTTTTATATTGACAACATACTGCCCGATGAAATTAATGCTAACTTTGATAATGGTATTTTAACGGTAACCTTGCATAAAGCGCCACTGAAAAACGACTTGCGTCAAATTAAAATAGATTAGGGGTGATTAAATGGTAGAATATAAAAGAACCAAATGGGACGAAGACTTTAACACTTCAATTGATGAGCAGTACAATCATGTACAACCGCAATTTCAACAACAGTCGCAATTTCAATATGAAGCTGATCAACGCTATGCTAAACCGCAACGCAAGGGCATTGGTTTTACAGGTATCTTAGCACTTGTATTAGTGGCGGCATTGACACTGGGTGGTTCAATTGGGGCAGGTTTTCGACTTGCTGGGCTGTTAACTGAAGAAAAAGTTGTCCAAAATACGGGGCAGTATTATATACAAAGTGAATCGTTAAAAGCGGTAGATTATAAGGGCGATATTGCCAATGATATTCCCGATATTGTCGAACGCTTAGAACCGAGTATTATCGCGATCACCAATCAACAAGTTGTGCGCAGTTTTTTCTACGGCGAGATCAATCGACCGACATCGGGCACAGGTGTTGTCTTTAATATCAATGAAGACTACGTGTTGATTGTTACCAATAATCACGTCGTTGAAAATTCACAAGAACTATCCGTTGCATTTGATGACAATCATACGGCTAAAGCCGAAATCATTGGTGCTGATACCGATTCAGACATTGCGATTATTCGCGTAAAAAAAGCAGATATTGACGACGAAATTATGGCGCAACTGCAGCCCGTTGTATTTGGTGACTCAGCTAAATTGCGCGCTGGCGAACTGGCGATCGCCATCGGTAATCCACTGGGCTATACCGATACAGTGACGGTTGGTTTTATCAGTGGTGTCGACCGCAAGTTTCAAATGAGTTCAGGCAGATACATGTCGCTTATCCAAACTGATGCGGCAATCAACCCTGGCAATAGTGGCGGCGCTTTAATCAATGGCAAAGGTGAAGTCATCGGTATCAATACCGTTAAAATTGCCGAAACATCGGTTGAGGGTATCGGCTTTGCGATACCAATTAATGAAGTTAAGCCAATTATTGAAGAAATACTTACTAAAGGTCATGTATCTAAGCCTTATATGGGTATATACGGCGAAAATGTTACAAAAGAAATTGCCGAGCTCTATAAGATTAGAGAGGGCGTTGTCATCAGAAAAGTTGAAGAGAACAGCGGTGCAGCTGAAGCAGGCTTACAAGAAGGCGATATCATTACAGCAGTTGACGGCGAATCACCAGTTACTTTTGAAACCATCGTATTGGCGATCAACAATAAAAAAGTAGGTGATGCAATGGCGATTACCTATTACCGCGAGGGTGAAACATTTGATACTGAAGTCGTCTTAAAAGAACGCAAAGTAGATAATGAATAATAAAAAATAGATTTAGCAGAAAAAGTCTCTGGTCAATTTAGTGCCAGAGATTTTTTTAAAATCGATTATTTTAGCGTTGTCAATAAAATTATCAACTTCTCTTGAATATTTGGCTTTATAATGGCTATAAAAGTCACAAGGTGATCATATGCAAATCGAAAATAGATTACAATTAAGAGAGAGCAGATTTATCAATAATGGCCTAGTCAATCGCTTTGCCACTGTCGACGACTGCGTAAAAAGTTTATTGGGTGTACAAGCGCAGTACACCAATTCTGCGCTAATCGCGATTTTATTGAGAACGCAAGACAATATAACAGTTGATGATATTTATCAGGCTGAGAACATAATTCGGGCATGGGTACAGCGTGTAACGGTGCATATTATCGATAAAGCTGATTTTCTTTCGATTAATCAACTGCGACGCTTTAAAAAGTGTTGGGTGTACAAGTATCTACGGCACGACGGCATTGATTATCGTCATGTTTTAGATTATATAGATCGTTTAGAATACGAAGGCGGCATCCCCGCCAAAGCGCTTTCCGAAACGATAAAGCGCAAGTTTGGGCGAACTGCAAATAATTGGAG
>PDWJ01000840.1_pt1 | contig 42213 bp, 36 predicted proteins | sample 1430881 | NCBI WGS metagenome assembly PDWJ01 (sample SAMN01162460, study PRJNA174530) | Oral metagenome, whole genome shotgun sequencing project. | biome: Marine environment; feature: Marine mammal; material: Swab sample of the gingival sulcus; isolation source: swab sample of gingival sulcus...
CACTGAATCAAGCTGGTGTTGCATCCACCGGTTGAACCCGCCCAAAATTCACGTCCGTCCGGTTCACTGAGCGCCTAGACGAGATCGGCGCCCGTCCCTGCATCGGGACCGTGGCCGATAGCTACGACAATGCCCTCGCCGAGACAACCAACGGCCTGGATAAGACCGAGTGCGTCTACGGGCCCGACGCCACCGGGTGGGCCGACGTCGACGAACTCGAGCTCGCGACCCTGTCCTGGGTGCACTGGTTCAACGAGCAGCGATTGCACAGCCACTGCAACGACGTGCCGCCCGCCGAGCACGAGGCAGCGTTCTATGCTGCGACCCCACCGGGGTTGGAATCCAATAGAACGAGCCTCCACCAAACCCAGGGTGGTTCACTTCGCAGCTCAGTCTGATCGGGGCCGATCGTGCAAAGTACTCCACACTGCGTCGTGCAGCCGAGACTGAACTCTTGTCCGATGAACTCTAAGTTTTCTCTCTGGTGGCGGATCGGCATCGCTCGTGTCGTCGACGGTCTACAGGGTCGTGCTGGGGCGCAGTCCTCGGCCATGGGTGCGCAAGTATGGACTCATGGCCGCCATCCAGACCCCCGATGAGATCCAGGCCATCCTGACGCGCCTCGAAGGCGCAGAGATCGCCATTTTGCAGGTTCTCGGCATCAACTCGCTGAAGTCCTCGTCTCCTATACCGAATGCGCTGGAGTGCGACATCATCGAGTCCTCCGCAGTCGCGGACCGGAAGTTCACTGTTCACGACCGGAAATGGAATCGCCGTAGATCTCCAAAGAACCGGAAAGCTGGTGTGGCTCTTCGCGGCCGATCCGTACGTCATGACGGTGGGTTCTGCGCGCCCAACGGTCTGAATCGTGTTGAGGAGCGGACAAGGGTTGGACCTCACGGAACCAGCCAAGACCAAGCGGATCACCGTGACGGTATCCGCTCGCCCGTGAGGGACTCCACAGGTCCGGCGGCGATGGTGGCGCCGGAGTCTTGTGGGAGCTACTCTGAACCAACGGAGACTTCCCTCAGGAGGACCATGAGCCCACACGCGCCCCGAGCCGCAGATCTTCTGGTCTCCTCCAACTTCATTCGGGCTGTCCGCGAGTCCGGTTACATCAGCGTCTCTACGGCGCTCGCGGAGTTGGTCGACAACTCTCTGCAGGCGTCGGCCTCGGAAGTGGCCATTTCGATCAGCCGCGACGGTGCGGATGCCCTACCCGAGATCGTCGTCGAGGACAACGGGTGTGGCATGTCCAAGGCCCAGTTGGAACTCTGCCTTCGGTTCGGCGGCTCATCCCGCTTCGACGCCCGCCAATCGTTTGGGCGGTTCGGTATGGGTCTCCCTGCGGCGAGTCTCAGCCAAGCACGTCGCATCGAGGTCACGGCGTGGCGGGATAGCGGCTATGAGCGCATGGTGGCCCTCGACGTGGATGCAATCGTGGCAGGGGCCGATCCGACGCTACTCGCGCACCGTGGACCCCGCAGTGTGAGTGCATCCGGCTGCCGGGTGCGCTGGGTGCAGTGCGACCGGATCGAGTATCGACGCTTGGTGTGGCTAGAGCGATCGCTGCACCGTGAGCTAGGGCGGATGTACCGTCGATTCATCTACTCGGGTCTGCGTCTGACCATCAACGGAACGCCGGTCGAAGCGGTCGACCCCACCCTGCTGACCACTGAGGTCAAGGGAGCGTCGGCGCGCCTCGCGTTCGACGAACTCCACTACGAGTTAGAGACGACGGGCTGCCGCACTGCCATCGTGACTGTCCGCTTCGCCATGCTCCCGGTCGAGCGCTGGCACGGCCTCGATAATGTCACCAAGCGTCGGATCGGTGTTGTCGGTGGTGGGGGCGTCTCAGTACTGCGAGCAGGAAGAGAGATCGCCAGTGGCTGGTACCTGATGGGCGGCAAGCGCAAGGAGAACTACGACGACTGGTGGCGGTGCGAGATTGAGTTCGACCCGAGCCTTGATGAGCATTTCGGTATCACGATCAACAAGCAAGGCATCCGGCCCTCGGCGACACTTCGCGAGGCGATCGAGCCCGAGTTGGAATCCATCGCCCGGATGCTTAACGCTCGGGTGCGTCAGGCGTTCGAGGACGTGAAGTTCCAGACCGCCGCCCAGGCTTCCTGCCGTATTGCGGCGGCTGCCGACCCCGACCTGCCGGTGATCCCGTCGCCAGGCCGCACCGGCGCGATCCAGTATCGGTTGGGGTCGGAAGCGCTGCCCATGGATGCGATGTTCCACTCGGCCCTAGCCGATCGCACACTTGAACTGACCATGAACGTAGACCACCCGGCCTTCGCGGCGCTGTACCAGCCGCTGCAAGCCATTGAGGGCGAGGCGGCAGCCGCACTCCGTACCTCGCTTGAACTGTTCCTGTTGTCCTTCGCGCGCAGTGCGGTGCAGTTGGAGCGCGCCGGACAGCCACTCGGTGACCTCGTCCACGCATGGAGCAGCACCTACGGACGGATGCTGCGGAAGTCATGACTGACGACGCGAAGTATGTCCCTCTCGCTCTGCCCGCTGGCGCCACCCCAGCGGAGCGCCGCGGCTTCATCACCCTGTGCACCCTGCTGGCTCGCGCTCGGTTCGACCCCGATACACCGCTCGACCACACGTTCTGGTTCACGGCTGCGGGGCTGAAGGATCTTTACAACAAGCCGACGTTGGCCGCTGCTGCCCACACTGTGATCGACCTCGTCGACCAGGGCTGGAGGGTCCAGGTCGACAAGTACGGTCCGCTGCTCAGCCCGCCCGATGCGCATGCGGATCGGGACACGGAGAAGGCCCGCATCCGCCGTCAGGAACACCTGCGTCGCGACGCCCAGCTGCGGCAACCGAGCGTGCGACGCTTCGTGAGCAGCATGGAGCGCAGCCATCAGCACGACGGCAAGCTGGTGTCTGTCTTCAACCTGATGCGCGATGGTCGCGAACTAGCCGACGCGCTCGCCGAGCGTCCTGAGGCGACCCACACCATCCAGCCGTACGTGCAAGTTGTGGACAGTGCCAGCATCTGTGAACTGACCGGCTTCAAGCTCCAGGACATTTGGCGATACTTCCGCCACACGTGGTCGAACGCTTATTCGACGGTGCCTGGCCGCTCCATGCCGATCCTGATCAGGGACGGCGCTACCGAGTACCACGCGGTGATCGGGCTTGCCGCGATCTCCAGCCCGGTGGTCCAGATCGCCGAGCGCGACAACTGGATGGGATGGGACACCAAGCAATTCGTCGGAGCCATCGAGGCGGAGCCGTCGACCGAGGTGGCGCAGTGGCTGGTTCGTCGTATCGCGACGCAGCGCGACGAGATCTATGTTGACGACCTCCTGCGCGACGGCGTGTTGCAGCCGGGCGACCTCAAGAAGCCCTCGCCGGACGTGGTCGCTCGCCTCAAGGCGGACGCCGAGCGGCACCGCGCGAAGCATCATAGAGCGGGAGTGGTCCGCGAAGTCCGCAACATCGAGGCAGGTGCATGGGTAGAGCGAGCTGAGACCCATCTGTTCCGGTCGAAACGGTCGGCGCTGCTCGCCGAGACGCTCGAGATCCAGGCATTGGTTGGCGGCTACCTCGGCACCACGGTCACCGTGGAGGGACTCAAGAGGGCGCTGGCGGACCCCAAGGCCAGGACGCAGATCGGGCGACTGGTCAGGCGGGCTCGTGGTGAGCGTGTGGGCACAGTTATCGCGGACCTAACGGTGTGCGGTGCCGTCGCGCCGTATAACGCGCTGGCGGCGGGCAAACTCGTCGGCGCCATGGCAGTCTCTCCTACGGTGCTCGCCGCATACCGGACGAAGTACGCGCGCCCCAGCGAGATCGCTTCGGCCATGGCTGGCCGGCCGATCACCCGCGAAGCCCGACTGTCGTTCGTAGGTACCACGTCGCTTTATAGCACAGGCTCCAGCCAGTACAACCGGCTGTTCTGGCCCGCCTCGACCATGGGTGGCCCCGAGGACTCGCGGATGGGCTTCTACGAGATTGGGCGTTCGAGGTCGTTCGGGACATCGCATCTCTCGGACACCACTGTGGACGCGCTCGTCCGGCTCTGCGAGCACAGGGGTGGTCTGGTCCGCGTCAACAGCCTGTTTGGCGAAGGTGTCAGCCCACGACTTCGCAAGGTGCGGCTGGGCCTAGCGGCACTCGGTTGGCCGACGAACGAACTGTTGAAGCACGGCCGTGAACGCATCCTCTACGGCGTGCCGCTGGTCGAGAACGTCCGTGACTACTCACTGGGTGTCGATGAGAACCCGAGATACCTGCTCGACCCCGAGCCCAGTGACAACGGCGAGGCGGTGGCCAGGTGGTGGTTCGAGCGCTGGGCCCGGCGGCGTGCGGCGCAGGAACAAGTCCAGGAGTCGATGCGGGCGAACCGCCTGGTGCGTCCCGTTCGGCACGGCGCTCGGGTACCCATGCCCGGCGATGACGAAGCGCTGCCGATTGGCACGCCTCGTGACACGGTCCGCGATGCGTCGGGGCCCTAGCCGTCCAGTTCGAGGACCTCGGAGACGCTCCCCACTGCGGCGATGAGCGCCTCATCCTCGTCTGGATCCACTACCCGTCGAGCGCCGAGGATTCGGATATCCCGATCCATCGGGACGGCGTAGGAAGGGGTCGGCGTCCGCACCAGCACTTCGGCGTTGGTCTTCGCTTCTCGGAGCACGAAGCTCTTGACGCCGTGCTCACGTATGACTCTTCCCGCGAGGTCGTACCACGTTCCATCCGCAACGTTGGCCGTCGCAGTGGTGCCTGCCACCCAGTAGGGGTCGCAAAGCGCTCGAACGCTGCACAGGCCACAGTGGTCGCCAAGGATCGTCACTGGAGATTCGGCGCTAGCGGCAGCATCAGCCCTCTCGATCCTGGTCGCCACCGCGGTGCGGAGCCCAGCCAGTTCCTCGGCCGTCGGCGCCGCTGCCGCGACGTCATGACTGGGATAGGCCGCGACGAGTTCGGTCACCGCGAGGCCGTCCGGGTTGACGAGGTGGTCCTCGCTCCAGAGCAGGGCGTACAGGTGAAGCTGATCCAGATGCGCTGGGTCTTCGGCGCCTGTCTTGAAGTCGGTGATCTGGGCGCCGTCGGCATCGACGCTGAGCAGATCGATACGTCCCTTCAGACGAATTGACTCCGCAGCCAGTTCCATTTCCGGATGATCACCATTCCGCGCCGGATGGCGCACTGCGGGGTCGGTCGGGGGCGTCCCCGGCACGGTCGCAGCCGAAGGCCGGAATTCCATCCGGTTTAGGTTGGTCTAGATCTGCTCACGTGCTTGCGGTACCCAATCCGTGAGCTGGCGGTTGAGCTGATCGCGCCGGTCGCTGCCGAGGCGGGGATTTCCGTCGAATCGTGCCAGTTGCTTGGCGAGCACGTCCTCCGCGACCCTCGTGTAGCCGCCGAGTTCACGCAGTACCGCTACGGCTTCAGCCGAGCGACTTGACGTGCACCCCGCCTTGACCAGTGCCTTGACGATGATCTCTAGCGTCCCATGTCCTACATCGCCCCGGATCGCTGCTGGAATCGGCAGGCGTGGGTAGCCGTGCTGCTCCCACAGATCCGGGTAGGCCGCACGGGAGAGTGCATAACGACGAGGGCACCGCTCAACGTCCTTGAGCGATGAATAGCTCCACATCGCGGGCGCATCTGGGAGGAGCGCTCGCCCCGAGACGACCCCCGTCTCGTACACTCTCGGCTCGCTCAGCTCAGCCATTTGAGTACCTGCTGGCTCGCCACGGGCAGGTTGCGCATCACGACCATGTCATCGACCGGGTAGACCGGGACGCCGCCGAGTTCCTTGGCGTCCCAGAGCTCCTGCGTGGGCGGCAGGTCCCGGGTGAGCGGACTCTGGATATAAAAGATGCGATCCTTGCCCTTGCCACGGGCCAACAGCGGTACCGTGATCGTGCCCAGGCCTTCGATATCGATGGGTTCGTTCTTCAGGAACTGGAGGCCGTTGATGTCGCGGCTGTCGAGGTCCGCGAGCAGCTTGTCGATCGACTGACTCACCCGCACTTCGTCGAGGCTCGGCATCGTGCCGTCGAGCACGTACCGCAGGAGCGCTGCCCCGACCTTGCGGTCCAACAGCCCGTGCTCGAAGCGATTCCGGAAGCTTCGCAGGCACCGGTAGCAAGACGCGTCGCAGCCAGCTGGGCAGGTCTCCAGGCGCTCCAGCGACTTCTTGAAGATCGAGAGTCCATATCCGTGCACTAGGCGGGTGAAGCCGGCGCCACCTGCCAGCGTGTCGTAGATGTAGATCTCTGCCTCAAACCCATGGTTACCAGCCGGCGTCAGCGCCGGCCGATACTCGGCCTGCAACTCGCTTGCGTCGACGTCGAGTTCGCCGGTCGCCGCGATGGTCAGCGCCTCTGCAATCGTCCGCAGCGCCACTTGGGTCGAGAGCAGTTCCGGGCGCAGCGTGAGCGGCCCATCGACCTTCAGTCGGACCAGAAGGACGTCCGAGATGAAGTCGGTGCCGAGCACCAGTCCGCGCGTCGAGGCCGATCCCTGGCAGTCCGGCTCGCGCTCGTCCGGGTACGGCTTAGGGTGGGTTCCAGAAACGACGCCGGTCGCCCCCTTGGTCGGCTCGATGAGGCCGCACCGGGTGCAGTAGGTGTAGCCCTCGCGTAGAGGTCCGGTGTTGGTGACCAGAAGGGTGTCGCGGCGGTACGTCTGCTCCAGACGGTCAGTGACGTGGTCCCAAGCCTCTTCCTCCTCGGGACCTTCCGCTACTAACTTGGCGTGGGTCGCGTAGCTGTTTGATGGCGCATCATCTGGGCTTGTGCCCGGCTCATCGTTGGCGCGGTGAGCGAACCCCGGCGGACGCATCCAGTTCATCGCCTTGCCGAACTTGTCGACCGCTCCACACGCGGGACAGTCACGTTCCTCGCCGCGCTCTGCCTGGTCGTATGGGAAGTGCTTGGCGTAGTGGCAGACCTGGCACTCGAAGTACAGCCACTTGTCGCGCCATGCTTGGAAGCGTTCCTTGTGCATCGGAGCGTAGATCGCCCCGGAGGTCCACTCCTTGTTGTCGATCCAGACCACCTTGCCCGGGGCATATTGGCTGAGGGCGATGGGCAGGCCCTGGCTCGGGGCGTACCGGAACTCAGTGTGGAACGGCTCAGACTTGTCGCGGTCGAAAACGTGGAAGGCGACGACGTCTGTCGGGAACGCGTAGCGAGGCAGAACGCCCTTGTAGAGCAGGCGGTCGAGAAGGTTCGTCTGACTGCGCGGCTCGCTGGGAAGTTCCGAGCCGTCCTCGCCTGAATCGCCCTCCTCGACTTCCTCTTCGGCAGGAGTGGCGTCACCTTCCTTCGGTTCTGGGAGCTTGCCGTCAGGCTCCAGATCCAGGGCCTTGTCGATCTGGTTGAGGGTCTTGGTGACCAACTCGTCGAGGATCGTTTGGCGATCCTCGGGCTTCAGTTCCGACGGCAGCCACGAGTCCACATCCCGGCTGAGATCGGACTCGTTCTGCGTCAGCCACTCCTCGAAGTCGGCCCGGTTGAGCGGCGACGTCGTGCCGACGAAGCTCCGTACCGTGCCGAGGACTTCGAACAGCTGCGGCTGATCATCGGGGTCGATCTGCGGCAACCGAGCCTGGTTGTAGCGCTGCAGCAAGTACGCGATGACGTGACGACGGACGATCTCGTCGTTGTCCAACGTCAGGATCGGGTCGTCTACCTCGCCGCGGATCATGAGATCGGGATTACGGAAGTAGTGGTCGTCGTGCGTATCGGCACTGCCGAAGGCGACGACGGAGGCAACCGCGTTGCCGCGACGCCCAGCCCGACCAGCTCGCTGCTGGTAATTGGCTCGCGACGGCGGCATGTTGCGGAGCGCGACACCGGACAGGCTGCCGATATCGATGCCGACCTCCATCGTGGTTGTGCAGGAGAGCACGTCGATGGCCGCTCGCTCCTGCTCGCCCGGTCGAGGCAATCCGACATCGACGTCCTGGAACAGGAGTTCGTACTCCTCGGCACGGGAGAAGACCGCGTCGGACTGCGCCGCGTTGAGCTGGGCGGTGTGCTCGGCCGCGATGATGCTCATGATCGGCTTATCGGGGGTATTCAGGGCGCGCTCGGCACTCTCCCGGTAGTAGCCCTTGCGTGCCTGGAAGACCTCGTCCGTCTCAGGATCGAGCGTGCGCACCTTGTCGGTGCCACAGCTCACGCACTTAGACGAGCCGGGGAACGGGCGCTGCGTGAAGCGGCAGCGCTCGCAATAGCCCCACAGCCCGTCGATATCCAGCGCGACATTGCTCGCGAGCAACCGGTACTTGTTGCCCTGCATCTCGCAGAACTTCGGTAGGATCGTTGGTAGCCATGAGTCCTTGAAAGCCCTTTTTGCGGCCGGGGTGCCGAGCCACCGCTCGATTGTCCGAAACTTGCCCGTGTGCGGCTTGACCCCACCCTTCTGCCGCCACCATTCCTGGGTCATCCCCGAGAACCAGATGCCGCGTGCCGGGGTTGACCACTGCGCTAGCCACAGACGAAGGAGTGTCAGGCGCTCCTCATCTGTGCTCGCTACGCCCGGGATGGCGGGCAAGTTGTCGAGGAGATCGTTCGTCAGGCTGGCCTTCTCGCGAATTGACGCCAGGCCGAGCGACGTCAGTCCGTAGTACTTGTCCGTCAGCGTGGCGTACATGGCACGCAGCAAGGCCTGCGGCGGCTGCGCTGTCAGCATCAGCAGTTCCGTCTTTGCGTCGGCATCGCCCGTCAAAGCGCCTTTGTCGACGGCCTTGCCAACCTCGCGCACAACGTGGAGAGACTCGGCCTGCCGCAACTCCGGACGCAACCGCACCTTTAGTTGCTTGGCGCCGACCATGACAGCCAGGTAAAGGCTCTCGAGGCTGAGCTGGGCGCCAATGTCGCGCTGGGCGCCGAGATCGGTCCAGCCCTTGAGGATGAGGGGCCGAATCACGTCGCGCATCGAGTACGACTGGAGGTTCGGGGCAAGGCGAGCGGCGACCTGTCGCGAGTCGGAGAACGCCAGCACCTTGCGGCCCCGGAGTGGGGCGAAGTCCGAATAGGGAGCGCTCGGCGGTTGGACCTCGATCTGCCGGGTCACCAGGGCCTGGAACGGTTGATCACCCTTGGTTTGGTGGTCCTGTACCGAGGAGCGTCCGAAACCTGCCATCTGGCCGCAGACGCCGCACGGCTTGAACTCGCCGTTGGCCTGGGCCTGATCGTCGGTGTCGTCATCATCATCGTCCTCGCTCGTGACAGTCTCGCCGGCCCGGAGCTTTGGGAGGAACACGACGCGACTGCGCTTTGGCGGATGGTCGGTCCGGAGCCGACCAGTAACGAGATCAATCTCGGCCACCTCCACCTCCACCTGGCCCGCGGAAGGCTCCTCGAGGAGGAGGTCCAGAGGAAACAGTTCGGGGATCGAACCCCTGGTGGTCAGGAACGCACCGCCTGGCTCATGCCACAAGAAGTCCGGGTCCTGCAGGTTGCCGGTGTAGGCCCGGGCGTAGGCCGAGCCACAGTGACGGCACGTGTAGAACTCGAACACCCGAGCACCGCAGTGGCAGGTGGCCTGCGGCTGGGCGTAGAGCTTGCCGATAGGGCCGAGGCCCGGTGGGAGCTCGCTGCGATCGACCGCGTCGCACTCCTGATCGATACAGGCCCAGAGTCCCGGCAGACCCCGAAAGAAGGCATGCACGCGGCACGGGAGCAGACCGGCCTCATCGGGTGTCTTCCGGGTTGCACTGCCGAGCGCGACCAGCGTAGTCACGGCCTTATCCGCTTGCTCCGCGGCAACGTCAGGGAAGATCACCTGCCCCAACTCGCTGACCGGTTGCGCCTTCTGCATGGTCTCGTTGACGAGCAGGTTCATCGGGCCGTACGAGTTCAACGCTTCATCCAGCAGCACGCCGATCCTTCGGTCGTGGTCAGTGACGCCGCGCTCATTGAGCAGACCAGCGACGGCAGCCGCGCGCTCGGCGTCAGAGTCGGCCGCGTAGAAGTCCTCGAGGGAGACTCTCGCGAGCAACGAAGCATCGGCTCCCGAACCCGCAGCAGCGCCGCCGCGAAGGGCCCACTGGCTCGTTACGGTGCGGAAGTCATCGGGGTCTTTGCCGGTCAACTGGGCGGCAAATGCGCGCGCGTACTCCGGGGTCGTGAAGGAGGCGCTGGTGGTGATGACTTGCAGCCGGTCCGGCGTAATCTCAAGCCTCGAACGGAGCCGGCGCAGTAGCAAAGCCACCTCGGCACCAGCCGCCCCCCGGTACAGGTGCGCTTCGTCGACCACCAACAGGAACTTCTCCTCGGGGTTGTTGGCCAGCCACTGGCGGGTGTGGTCGAAGACCGGCCGCTCCAGTGGTCGCATGAGCATGTACTCCAACATCGAGTAGTTGGTGATGAGTACGTCCGGGGGTGCTGTTAGCACTTCGTGCCTCGTCAGCAGCTCCGGGTCATTCGGCTGCATGACGGCGCGGATGAACTCGTCGGTCTTGGGGTCCTTCCATCGCGAACCCTTCGGCCCGAACCACTTCTTCAGGTCGGGCTTGGCGGGCCACTTGCCCCGTTGCTCCAGCTTCGCCTTGAGGGCCTTAGCCTGCGCGTGTCCCGGCGCGCTCGGGTCGACAGCCCGATCGATCAGGAACAGATAGAAGTCTTCGATGGAGCCGAGGCGCTGCTGGTCCTTCTTGACGGTTCGGACGCCCGGGTAGAGCGTGCGGCTGGTGTAGCGAGCGAACCGCGCCGGACGCCCGGACCATGCATTGAACTGCGTCGTGACGCGCGGGTCGCCAAGGAGCAGACGGAGACGACCAAGTTGGTCGTTCACCAGGGCGTTCATCGGGTAGAGGATCAGGGCGCGGACGGCGGGCGCGGAGAACGACGTCGGGCGGTGTGCCGCCTCCTTCACCAGCTTGGCGAGCATGGGGAGCAAGAACGACTCGGTCTTGCCAGAACCGGTACCCGTCGTGATGGCCAGGCTCTTGCCATCCCGCGACGTCCACTCCAGCGCTTCGGCCTGGTGGGTGTAGGGCGGGTCGTAAAGCAGTCGGCCGAGGTCGCCCATCGTCTGGGTGAGCATTCCGAACAGGGCGTGGATCTGCGGGTCGACGTCGAGTTCGCTAAACCGTCGGTTCGTCTGGTAGCGCGGCGTGCTCTCGATGTAAGGCGCCTTGAACAGCACACCCTCCGACATCAGGAGTTGGCGTCGCTGCTCGATGATCGTCGGGTGGCCGACGTGGTATGTCGCCTCGATGTAGTTTCGCAGGGCGGCCTGGATCTGGTCGATCGTTTCCGCGATGGTGGGTGCTTCAGTCGCCACTGCCATCCTCCTGGTAGGTCATCCAAAGCAAGTCAGTCAGGAACTTGGTCACGTCGTTCAGTGCCTCAGTCGGCAGCCGGAACGAGAACAGGGAGCCGGGGGTCTTCCCCAAGGCGAGTCCCGCGAACTGAACGTAGCGCTCGGCGAAGCCCGGCAGCGGCGAGAAAAAGTCGATTGCCACTTTATCAGTGGGGCGGGCGCCCCGCCTGATGCGGAACTCCTGCGGTTTGCCGCGCTGGGCGTCGATCGCCATCTGGTAGCGCCAGGCCTCGTCGCGGCCGGGGACGACGGGATCGGCTACCGGAAACTCCATGAGGCGCATCGGTACGCCAGCCTCGAAACGGACCAGGCACCAAAGGTCGGCGCCGTATGCCTGTGGCCGACGAGCCACGAAGTCGCCGGTATCGGTTGTCGCAGGAGTGCGCCAACGTCCTCGGTAGTAGCGCACCTTCGCCGCAGGATCGAGTAGTTTGAGGCCATCCAGTTCACCCGCTTCGTCCGCGACGTTCAGGCGGGCCCGGTGCCGTTCAATGAGGTCGGCAGGCGCCTCGATACCCGGGGTGGCGACCCAACGTTTTTTCGGCACCTTTTGCAGTCCGCGCGAACGCAGTTGGGTCTCGGCGTCGTCGAGGTTCAACGTCAGGATTCGGGTGTGCCCCTCGTACTCGATTGCGTCCGCCAACTCGTCGCTGATCAAGGGGGCGCCGAAGGGGCGCACACCTACGAGCAGGTAGTTGCCTGGTACGCGCTCTATGAATGACGGCGGCGCGAGGTACAGCAATCGTGTTGACCGGCCGCTCTCGTGCCGCAACTCCAGCAGGTCACCCGAGGCTGCTAGCTGGTCGAGCAACTGGACGATCTCGTCTCGTTGGAGATCATCCCCGCCGAGAGGCCCGAGTGCTCCGAGCACGGCGTCGACCAGCCTGGCGGGGCTGGTCGGGCACATGAACGAAGCGGCCCGGCGCAGCGAGGCAGCAATACCCTCGGTGGACGTTAGTCCGACAGCTTCCGGATCGAGGCCGAGCGTCTCGACGGTGAGATGGGACGCGGTGTCTGCGGTTAGCTTTGTGAGTCTCATCAGAAGCCTCGCGCCACGCCGTCGGCGTCGTTGAGTGCACGCGTACCGAGGACAGCGAAGCGAGCTGCGCGGTAGAGCACCGGCGACAGGAGCACCCGTTCGAGAATGAACGTGCTGTCGCCCAAATCCCACTCAGTGATGTAGCCCGGCCGACCAGCGAGCATGAGGAGGAAGCGTGGCGCCGCAGGCCGCCCCCTCAGGCCGTAGCCGGCCAGGTGCGGAGAAATGACCTCGTGAAAGCCGGAAAGCAGATCCTCTGGCTTGAGCCACCTGTAAAGGCTGTACGCGATGGTCGAGGCGATCGCCTTTTGCTCAGTCGAAATGCCCACCGCGTCCTGCATGGCGTCGAGGTAGTCGCAGGAGTCTCGCGCTCCAATCAGCTTTCGCTCGACGGCCGCCCAGTGGCTGCCCCCAATGAGCGTGCCGATCGCCATGGCGATGGCGTCGCCGATCAACTGCTGCTGGAGGGTCGCAAACGGGTCGTCCGGGAGATCGGCACCGAGCCACCGTTGATGCCCTTCGGCCAGCCTCAGCACCTCACGAGGCGAATGGGACGTCGCTGTGACAACCGGGTGCGATTTCGGCATGCAGAGCATGACGTTGGGGTTGGTCGGCAGAATCGCAGCGGCCACCGCATCGCCCGCCATCGCGACCGCAAGCCCACCGCGAGGCGGCACCGCGAGGGTGTCTGCAGGGTTCTTCGGAACAGCCCTCAGTGGTGCCTCAACGTCGTAGAAGTCGAGGCTTGTCATGCCGCCGTTTGTGCGGTCGATCAGGGTCGCCGTCACCTGATCGTCGTGGTTGCGAGCGAACCGCCACCGCAGTGGTTGGAAGTCTCGCTCGCACGTCAGCGTCGCAAACCCGACGCCGTCGCGCACCACGGAGACGACGCAGGACTCTGCGCTGTCGTAGCAATCGGTGAAGCGTTGATCCATCCGGACAGACCTGGCTACGCGGCGCCAGCCAGCCTCCGCGAGCGGCAAACGCAAGGAGTGCTTGAGTTCGGCTTTCGACTGTGACCGCTCGTCCAACAACGTGACCCTGAGGTCAGCCTCAATACCGACTGGTCCATCGACGGTGATGACGGCCCCGTCGTCCCAAAGCTCCGCCATGGTCGGCCGGTTCGGGGTAGCGAGCAGGCGGATGCCCTCCCCAATTGAGGCGCTTTCCGGACGGACTTGGGGATCTCGGATGGTGACGACCAACGCGCCCGAGGCGAGTTGGCGATCACCTTCACCCAGCAGAGCGACGTTGAGTTCGTACGTGCCCACAGGCAAGCCTTCGAGCGTGAACAGCAACTCGGCCTCGCCCGCCGTCCACGCAAGGAAGTAGACGCTGCCAGCCAGGACGATCCGGGCTCGTTTCGGCACCAGGTCAGAGTGGATGCCGAGAACGGCCGGTTCTCCCTCCAGCCACTCAACCTCACCTTCGCCATCCCAAGCACTCGCCACTATGCCCACGGGTCGGATCGCGACGTGCGATACAACGGATAGTCCGGCCGTCAGAAGCGCGGCTTCCTCGCTCTCGCTGAGCCGCGGCGGCACTGGGAAGTCATAGGCCTTGACATCCGCCGCCCCGATGGCAGTCTCGGTGCACCACGGCACCGCGGGAGCACTGAGCGTCTCGGAGCCGACGAGCACATAGCGGTGCCCGGGTCGGACGGACTTGCTCTTGACCTCATTCGCAAGACCAGAACTCTGGCGCAGAAACAACCACCAAGGTCCCTTCGTGATGACGCATTGCGCCCCCAGGATGCCGTTCGTGGCGGCATCGCCCCGATCTAGCTGTAGGAATGGTTGGCCTGGGCGGGGCCAGCGGGCGAAGCGCGCTTCCTGCCCCGGATACAGCAAGCCGCTCGGGGGGATTGGTCGAGCACCTCCGTTCACCGTGGCGCGGGACATCCGGAGCTGGCTGTAGATGTCGTGACTCTCTGCTCTGAGCACGGTAAAGTCCGGAAGCTTGGCAAAGGCGTTCCATCCCTCGTCGTAGCGAAGGAAAAGGCACGGGTCGGTCGCTCGGGGCAGGCTCTTCGAAGTAGTGGCGACGGCTGGTGACCGCTCGCCAGAACGAAAACCGCGTACGCGACGAGCCGAGGCCCTGGCGGACTTCAACCAGTGGCGGGCCTGCGACTCCTCTGAGAGGCCATTCACGATGCGCGTCAGGGTCGGCGCGGACAAGTACGGTGTCGGTTCGTTTTCGCCGGAGAGCAGCGCGACCGCGACTTGACCTACGAGCGTGGTGTTCTGGCAGAAGATGCGGAAGCGCTCGGTGTAGTTCGACGCGCGACGAGCCAGTCGGACGCCTAGGGCTTCGGGATCGTCCAAGAGGTCCGAGGTCAGCTCGCCGCTGAACTCGAACAGCAACTGCGCGAGGTAACGCTGCAGGTAGGTCGGCAGCACGGCGTGAGTGATCGGCCATGAGATGATCTTGAACTGGTTCGCCCAGGCACCTGTGGGACGCGCTCCGGCGAAGTGGTCGGAAAACTGGATGAACCAGTCACCGACGGTCGACCGTTCCCGGCTCTCCCAGCCCGGGGTCAGCAATGAGAAGGTAGTCCAGTACTCATCACCTGCATACCCGTAACCCAACTCGGCGGCGTAGACGACGAAGGGCAGCCAACTCCGGCGATATCGCGTGATGTGGTGGTTCTTGATCGCCTCACGCACAGTGCCCTTGAGTAGTTCAAGGTTATCGGTCGCCAGGTTGTGTTCCAGAGCGAAGACTGGTGACGCCGGCTCAAGCTCGGCTCGAGCGTCCCGGAGTTTGCTGAAGTGTGCGGAGAGAAGCTCCTGGAAGTACTGCAGCAAGTCCTCAGTGCTGCTGGATGCGACGCTGGATATCACTGCTCACCCCCTCTACTTTCTCGACCCGGGCGACTCGTCCCAGTTTGCCGGAGAGCACCGACAACCATGGCACAATCCGCCCAGTGCGGCGCCGAGCTGCCTCTCATAGGTGAGTAGGAGACGCGCTACCTCGTGGCGTCGCTCACGAGCGATCGCCGCCCTGCGCCGCTCCTCCAGGGTGGGAGTTAGGGGCATCGGCTTCCTACGCCGGTTCATGTACTTCGACCGCATCCGAGCGTCGTACTGGCCTGCCTCAGCGAGAGAGCCCAACTCGCGAACTGCGCCTATATCCGCGTCTGACGTTGACCCGTAGGGACCGACGACTCGCGCACGCCCCTCTACGCGCGGTGCGAGTTCACCGAACTCGGGGTAGGCAACTTGCGCGAGGCCACCGCCCTGGGCAAGGGTCACGAGCTACCGATCACCTGCGCGCCCGGTCGGGCATAGTATCCCGCTTGCGCTCACGCAATCCTGGCAACCAAGATTGGACTCTTGTCTGATGAACTCGAGGTTTCCCCCCATGGGAGCCGGGGTCGACGAGCGTCGTGTGATGACGTTGTGACGTGCCGCCGTAACGACTTTTGGTGAGCATGTCGAAATGGTGCAGGCCCACACGTATAGGAAGCAGAGGCTGGCCACCGGGTCCGCCCAACCCACACAGGAGACCTGATGAGCCACTACCTGTTGAACAACGTCCAGCCTCATGGCCGGAGCCTGCAGCCCGACCAGCTCCAGCGTGTCATCGCTGACGTGACCGCCCTGACCCAGCAGATGCAGGAGGCCGGTGTCTGGGTGTTCGCGATGCCGTTGACCGATCCGAGCGCGGCGACTGTTGTCCGCTCGGGCGAGGCTGGGGTGACCCTTGCCGATGGCCCGTTCGCCGAGGCGAAGGAGTACATCGGCGGTTTCACGGTCATCGACGTCCCGGATCTCGACGCCGCGCTCGAGTGGGCTGGCAAGGTCTCGACCGCTACTGGGTTGCCCATCGAGGTGCGGCCTGCGATGAGTTTCGGAGGCTGAGCTGGAGCCGAATCAGGACGCAGCGGCGGCCGTGGCCCGAGCCTTCCGTTCGGACTACGGCCGCTGTGTGGCGGTCCTGCTGCGCGTGACGGGCCACCTGGCAGCGGCCGAGGATGCAGTCCAGGACGCTTTCACCTCCGCTGCCTCCACTTGGCCCACTCGAGGTGTTCCCCCCAATCCGCAGGCGTGGATCATTGCCGCGGCCCGGAACAGCGCCATCGACAGACATCGCCGTGAGGCCACCGCCGCCCGCTTCGCTCCCGTCCTAGAACCCATTGCGGAGTCCGCTCCCACCGCCACCGCAGACACAGACACAGGCGCAGACGCAGACGAGCTCGCTATGGTCTTTCTGTGCTGCCACCCGGCCCTGTCACCTGAGTCCCAGGTCGCTCTCACGCTGCGCTACGTCGGTGGCCTGACCACTTCCGAGATCGCTCGCGCCTTCGGGGTACCTGAGACCACGATCGGCCAGCGTCTCAGCCGCGCCAAGGCCAAGATCTCCTCCGCCCACATCCCCCTCCGACTTCCACCACCAGCCACCTGGGGCGAACGAATGGCGTCGGTCCTGGCCGTCATCTACGCCATCTTCAACGAAGGGTATGCCGCGAGCACCGGCTCCCTCGTCCGTGACGACCTCGCCGCGGAAGCCGTCCGGCTCGCTCGCTCCCTCTTCACCATGGCCCCCCACGACCCCGAGGTGCGGGGCCTGCTGGCCCTGCTCCTGCTGCTTGACAGCCGCCGCCCAGCCCGCGTCGGACCCGAGGGCGCACTGGTGCCTCTCCCCGAGCAGGACCGGACCACGTGGAAGCGGGACCAGATCTGCGAAGGCCACCGCCTCGTTCGTGAATGCCTCGCCATCGGTTCCCCAGGTCCCTATCAGGTCCAGGCGGCCATTCAAGCCGTCCACTGCGACGCTGCCACCGACGAGGACACCGACTGGGCGCAGATCCTCACCCTGTACGACCACCTCCTGACGATGACGTCGACCGGCACCGTACTCGTGAACAGGGCCGTCGCCGTCAGCAAACATGATGGGCCGGAAGCTGCCCTGAGTGCCCTCGGATCGGTACCGCTGGACACCCACTACGCACTCGCGGTGAGAGCCGACCTCCTCGCCCAGACCGGGCGAATCTCGGAGGCGGCCGATCAGTTTCGGGAGGCAGCGGAGCACACGTCGAACGACGCCGAGCGCGCCTTCCTGCTCGATCGAGCCACGGCACTTGATCGGCAGGCCAAACACCCCTGACCCGCGTCCATGCACCCACCCAGGGATCCTTCGTAGCTCAGTCTGATCGGGGCCGATCGTGCAAAGTACTCCACACTGCGTCGTGCAGTCTCAGCTGCATCTCGACAGCTGTTGTCGAGATGGGGGCTACTTTTCACAAACGGCCACCTATATCTTATGGGCGGGATTTCAGCGTGTCGCATTGCCAGGTTCGGAGTCTTACGGCAATGAGTTCGGTGGGTGGAGGGCGGCGCTCGAAGCACTAGCCAGAGGGACGTCGAGGCTAGCGTGCCATATCCCATCGGAACAGCAGGTGGCCGGTGAGGGAGCAAACCATGAATAGCCCGGTGAGTAGCAAGAACGGTGTCACTGTGTCGAATAACGCTCCGCCGTCCCATGCGTGCTGGATGAGTTCAACGAACCACCGCACCGGGGAGACTTTGAAGACCTGCTGAACGCCCGAAGACAATCTCTCTATTGGCATGAAAGCCCCGGAGGTAATCATGAGCACGATCATCAACACGTTGCCGATTCCCATGGTTGCGCCTATCGAAGGATAGCCCCCAGCGAGTGCGTAGCCAAGTGACAAGAATACAAGCAGTCCGAACCCGCAAAGCAATACAACAACAAAGGCGTTGGCGGGCAATGATACGCCAAATACGAAGATTCCCACGGCTAGGGCGGCGAGCATGCCCGCGATGCCCACCAAAAAGTGCACGGTCAGGGTAGCTGCAAGGAATGTCGTGCGGCGCAGCGGCGTCAGGCTCAAGCGTCGCAGAGCACCAGTGTCGCGCAACGTCACCAGCGTCACGGGCACCTGCAGCACCCCAGACATTGTCAGCACGAGGGATGTGAACCCCGGCAGCGTCGAATCCAGATAGCCGCGTCCACCGAACTCGGGCACCGGATCGTTACCGAAGATCGCGCCGAGAATCAGTACAAGTACGGGCGCGAAAGCGAACGAAAAGAAGAATCCGACCGGATCGCGTCGTTGCGATCGGAACAGGGCTGCGACAAGGGCTCTGTAGGGCGTCACGCTGCGACTCCCTCTTCTCCGACGGATTGTCCGGTAAGCGCAAGAAAAACATCCTCAAGGCTGGGTGTGGTCATAGACATGCTGCTTATCGTCAGTCCTCTCGCGTTTAGCTCTGTGACTACGGATTGCAGCATTTCGGCTCCGCCCCGAATCAGCAGGTGCTTCCCTTGAGTTTCAACCTCAGTTACTCCGGGAAGTCGATCAAGACTCAGGTCACTCGGGAAAGTGGAGGTCAGATCAAGTCGCGCCGTCGCACTGCTAGCGTGCCGTGAGATCAGCGCCGGCACCGTATCTAGGGCAATGATCTTGCCTCTATCGATGATGGCGACGCGATCACACAGATGCTCCGCCTCTTCCATGTAATGGGTTGTCAGCACAACTGTCGCGCCCTCGTCGCGCACGTGCTCTACTGTGTCCCACATATCGCGGCGAGATTGCGGGTCCAGGGATGTGGTCAGTTCGTCCATGAATGCCAGCTCCGGTCGGTGGATGAGGGCGAGCGCTATAAAGACCCGCTGGCGCTCCCCGCCGGAGAGGCGTTCAACGCGACTATCTATGGTGTGGGTAATGCCCAGTGTTTCGAGCAGTTCGCGCCAAGGACGACGATGATCGTAGAGAGAGGCGTACAGCTTCAGAGCCTCTCGAACGGTAAGTCGCGGCGGAAGCGCGGCACTCTGCAGTTGCACGCCCAAACGCGTAGCGAGCTGCCGGTTGTCAGCGATAGGGTCAAGGCCAAGAACCCTAACTTTCCCTGAGGTAGGTTGGTCGAGGCCCTCCAGGCAGTTGAGCAAGGTGGTCTTGCCGGCTCCGTTCGGGCCGACGATACCGAAGATCTCGCCCCGGCTGACTTCGAGGCTGATCCCATCTAATGCGGCGAGGTTACCGAAGTGTCGCCGGACGTCCTGGCACTCAACGACGATGGTCACTTCTTCGCCTCTTTGGGGTGGTTTGGAGTTGGCCTGCCAGGCATGGCTTGGTCCACGATCTGATCGAGAAGCTCCTGGCGCATCAGGGCGATACCTCGGCTGGTGTCCGCAAGCAATAACAGCGTGTCGCCCGGCTTGATGTCGAACAGATCCCTGGCGCCTTTCGGGATTACAATCTGCCCCTTGGGCCCAACCTTTACTGTGGCTGCGAACTTACCTGGACGGGGTGGCAGCTTTTCGATATCCATCTGGGTCTTTCGCGTGCGCAGGTCGTCTAGCATCGTATAACTTGTGCCACAAGTATAACCATGAAGGCATCTCGTAGTCCAGTCGAGGTCCACACGGTGCATCCCGTGGTGCCCAGCTGGCGGGCTAGGCCGGGCTGCTCCTCTTCTGTGCTGCGCGCTTCAAGCGGCTCACACCCGTGAGGGCTTCGGTCACAGGACCCGCCTTGCGCGCCGATCACTCCTTCGACGTGTCGAGCCCGTGACACTGAAAGCCGTCCAGTCTTGCGGGTCAGTGTCACCAGATCATGTAGGGAAGGGCGGAGAACGGGGCTGCTCTGACGATCTCCAGGGATGGCCGGGCTCGGAACTCGGTGTTGCAGAAACTGCGGACTCTTGTTGGTGGGACCTGGGAGAATTAGTTCATGCCTACTCGAATCGCCACTTCCGGGGACGGGCCGATCATGGCGGCCCTGCTTGCAGCCTTCAACGACGAGTTCGATACGTGGGCACCGCCGATGGACGTACTTCAAGACCGCTTCAGCCGTTTGCTAGGGACAGCTGACTTCTTCGTGCTGCTTTCGATGGCCCCAGAGCCCGTTGGCTTCACGCTAGTGACGAGTCGGCCATCGCCGTACTACGACGGCCCGATCATTGCTCTGGATGAGCTATACATCGCACCGGACCGACGCGGCCAGGGCCTCGGGACCGAATTGATGTCACACCTGGTGCGCGAAGCGCAGAGCCGCGGTGCCGGCGAAATCCAGATCAACGTGGACGAGGATGACCGTGACACGCGGCGCTTCTACGAAACGCACGGATTCACCAACCACGACGAGGGCGAACGGATGCTCTGCTACCTTCGCGAGCTGTAGATCGCTCTTCCGTGCGACACCCTCAAGTCGTGGCTCGGCACACCAAGTGCTGCCGAAGTGTTCGGCGACGCCCGGGAGGAGTGCGCTGGCCGGGCAAAGTCGTGAATCCTGGCCAAAAGGGGCGGCCTCGAGTTCCCAGTCGGGCCCAACCAGTCTCTCTCAAGGCGTCCCTTCATGCTGTTGGTCGTACCTCTCGGATCTCGATCAGCCTGTTCACGCCGACGAAGTCGTCCGGGTTTCGGGTGTAGAGCACCACGTCGTGGGCGTGAGCCGTGGCGGCAGTCAGCAAGTCCATGACGCGTCGCCGAGGCTGGCGCCCGGAAGCGACGACGGCAGCAGCGAGCCGGCCGTAGCTGGCGGGGACCGCAGCATCAAGCGGCAAAGGGTCGAATCGACGCTGCAGGATGCCGAGACGCCGTAGCCGCTCGGCCCGCACGTCGGCTGACCTGGCGACTAGAACCCCGAATTGCAGCTCAGCCAGCGTGGCTGCGCTGATTGCCAGGACGCCCGTCTGCTCGCCAGAACGCGAAGATGTCGACATAGGCGAAGATGAAGAGCATCGTGGTCCACAGGCTCAGCAGCACGACGCGTGGATGGGCGGCGTCCGACGCGCCGGGGGTGCTGGTCGCGGCGGTGTGATTGGGTGTGGTGCTTGGCATGTGTGCTCCTGACGACGTGTTCGTTTACGACGTAAAAGACAGTAGTGATACGTCGTAAAAGGCACAACGTCGTCGGGAGGAGTTCAGGGTTGGCTACGGGGCAACCCGGGCCGCGTGGCTCGCTGTCGGTGCAGTGCATCGTCGATGAGGCGAAGGCGCTGGCTGACGAGGAAGGCCTCGGCGGCCTGACGATGCGAGCGCTTGGGTGTCGAGGGGATGGCGGTCTATCACTACATGGCCGGCAAGGAAGCTCTCCTGGACGCGCTGGTCGACTCGGTCTTCGATGAGATCGCCCGTCCGGCCGGCGACTGGCGAGCCGGGCTGCGTGAGCGTTCGCTCCGGCCGTGCGGGACGCGGGCGGAGCATCGGAACCGGTGCCCTCGGCATACCCGAACTTGGCGGCGGTGATCACCAACGTCATCGACGAGGCTTTCAGCTTCGGCGACGACTTCGAACTCGGGCTGGATCTCATGATCCGGGGCTTGGTGCGCCTTCGTCACGGCGATCGCGATGCAGGCGACGTGGACTGAACGAATCGAAACCGTCGCCCCAGTGACGGTTTCGTGCAGGCGAGCGAAACCCGTTCTCGCGCTATGGCCGCGTGGCGCAACGGGAGGCGGTGGAGTGACTGGACCCAGGCTAAGTCGCACCGAGATCGATGACTGGCTTCCGCGACACTCGAACGGCAAATCCACTACTCGGGACTCAGGTGGCCGGCCCGATGCGGGCCCGCGTGAAACGTAGGACGCCCACGAATCCGACGGCGAACACCCATCCGACGAAGATCGCCATGGACGTTGCGGGCGGCCACGAGAAGAGCGCGTCGCTGTCGATCCCGAGCCAGCGTTTGATGTTGACAAGCGGCAGCAGGGCCCCGACGCGCTCCCCCAGGTCACCGAAAGGCATCGGCAGGACGAGTTCGAGGATCAGCGGCCACGCGATGACGACCACCATGATCCACGTCGTCCGCAGGATCAACGCGGACAGCAAGACTCCCGAGATACCGAGAAGACTCCCGACGACCCCGACTTGGGCAACCGTGACCAGATTCCCCGTGCCGAAGGGCTCCACCTGGGCACCGGATGACTGGGCAAGGGTTTTGAAGATGACGCCAGCAACGAAGACGCCGACAGCCGAGCTGATGCCTGCGGTAGCTGCGGCGATCGTCGCCTTGGACGCGATGAGCAAGCGTCGTTGGGGTGCGACAAGGAGTGTTGAAGCGATAGTGCGATACCGGAGTTCGCTGAGCATGGTCATCGCGCCGACGGCTAACACGGCGACCATGCCGAACGGAGGAGAGCCGGCCCCGGCGAAGCCGGTGAGGACACTCTCGGGCCCGGGCACGGGCGGGCTCGCGCACCCGTGGGTAGAGCAGTAACTGGCAGCGTGGCCGAGCGCGAATCCCAACGCCGCTACTGGCGCAACGGTGGAGGCTATGACAATCATGGGCGCCCAAAGGAAGTAGCGCTGGTACGCGAGCTTGCGCAACTCTCCGCGTAAGATTGGTCCCAGTTGGTCAGCGAGAGTCACGACGCGGTCCTTTCGTCAACTAGTCGGGATGGTGAGTGGGCGGCGATAGCGTAGGCGTCGGCGAGGCCGCCCATCGTCTCCATGGCGAGCACGGCACCTCCGCAACGGGCAATCGCGCCAGTCGTCGCCTCGATATCCCCCGTCGCGATCCGGACGGCTACATCGCCAACAGCAGGCTCGTCGACCCAGGCGAAATCAATGGCAGCGAGCTGCCGAAACAATGGTCCTCGCTCCGAGGCGGCGAGGCGGGCCGAGATGACCACGCTTTGATCGACGGTCAATTCTTCGATCGGCCCGTGGAATACCAGTCGACCCTGCCGGAGCAAGAGGATGTCGTCAGCGACCGCAGCGAGATCATCGAGCAGATGCGTAGCGACAAGCACCGTTGAACCTGACTCGGCGAAGGATTTGAGTAGGTCGCCTACGAGTCTGACACCCCCGCGGTCCAGGCCGTTCAACGGCTCGTCGAGGAGGATGAACTCTGGTGGGCAACTCAGCAGGCAGGACGCGAGACCGATGCGTTGCCGCATTCCCAGCGAATAGGTGCCGATCCTGCGGTCGGCGGCTGTTCGCATGTCGACTCGGTCGAGTGCGGAGTCGATGAGGTGGTCGGGGAGTCGGCTTGCGGCTGCTACCCAGGCTAAGTGTTGCCGACCCGTGAGTCCGGGGTGCAGACCTGCACCGTCGAGGAAGGCGCCTCCCCGGAAGAAGGGCCTCGTGATGCTCGCGTACGAGAGGTTCCCGACCATTGCGGTGCCGGCCGACGGCCGATCCAACGCGCACAACGCACGGAGCAGGGTCGACTTGCCTGACCCGTTGGGTCCGATCAATCCAGTGACTGCGGCTGGTCGCAGCTCGAAACTCACCTCGTCGAGCGCGCGCGTAGCACCATAACGGACCGTGAGGTCAGCGACGCGGATCCCGTTCATCGCCGCTTTCGCCCCTTAGGTAGGTCGCGAGTGAAGAGTAGGTAGACTGCTAAAGCGACGCCGAGTACCAGCGATACCCCCGCCGCTCCGGTCCTACCTTCTTGGTAGTTTATGGCCGCAAGGACGAGCCCCGCCGTCAAGGGGTAGCCATAGGACGCATTAAAGAGCCAGAATTTCCAACCCATAGTAATTCTCCTTGTCATGCGCGGTGGCCCGCGCTAATCGTGATTTCCGCCTGGTGTGTATTTCGGCTCGGCTGCGGGCTGAGCTCACGGAGATCGGAGAGGGTCGCTTCGACGGCCGTGAGATACGCTTCGAGGCCGTAGAGCGCACGGATGGCCGACATATGGAGGGCGACTTCCTCTACTCCGGCACGGGCGTAGGACCTCAGATTCTCCAGGAGCGAATCCTTGCCGCCGTATACGTATAGTCCCGCGGCCACAGCCGCGCGGAACGTGTCCTGCCAAGCCTCGCCCACCGGTATACCGGCTCGACGAAGGGCGTCCCGATAGTGTCGAGCGCGCACGTGCTGACCGAAGGACGCGTAAGCCAGTTGCACTGGATCCCAGCCCGGCTGCTGAGGGGCATAGGGGACGATCGCGCACCACGCCGGCGGCTTCTGATTGTTCGACTGGGCGTGAGCTGCCGCGGCGGGAGCGAGGCTCGCTCCTATGTGCTTGGCGCTCGTGAGCCAGGTGACGCAGAAGTCCGCTCCGCCACCGGCTTGCCGGGCCATGCCAGGACGAAGCACGCCGCAGCCGAGATTGATGCGCAGAGCGGCGCGTTCGGCTCGCGGCTGTCCGTGGCTTAGGTCTCGGATCGAAGCTCGCACATCCTCAAGATAGGCGGCGACCTGCTTGGCGGCGCCCCCTTTGCTCGCCCACTGGGAACTAATATGTGGGGGCCCAGAACCGTACGCGATCCGCAAGTCGGTCTGTGCTGCGTTCGCCAAGCTTAAGGCGAGAGATGCTGCGATGAGCGGCGGCCGGAATGGCGCAACAGCCACACCTAGGCCAAGGTCTGGAATGCGGCCAGGCTCGAGGACGGACGCGAGCGCTAGGTGTGACTCCTCGAACAGCGACTCGCCCACCCACAGCCGGGCTCCGGCGCCATGGCAGATGCGCGCAGCCTGTCGAAGGCACTCGGTCTCGTCCAATTGCTGCGCTACGATCAAGGAGATCCTCATGATCGCTCCTGGACAAGGAAACGGGCCGTACTGACAGCTGATGGCACCCACTGTCGGTGAGGGTGGTCTATACCCTCAACAATGAGGAGTGTGTCGAGGAAGCCGGACCAGCCGAGGAAGTATCCGAGCATGGAGCGGTCGGCTGGTGCACCTGTGAAATAGCCCCATCGAGCCATCGCGCGCCGTGCTTCGTCCATCACCTCGCGGGCCGCGTCGCGGGCTCCCCGGACTCCAGCTTGAGCGAGAGCGGCCAAAGCCTGCGCCTGGCCGGAGACACCGTGGCAAACGGAGAGATCGACCGGGCCTGCGGGAACCCGCGCCAGACGTTCGACAAACTGCTGGATCAGTCGCTCTTCCATGGCGTCGAGCACGTCGGCGGCCGCGACGGCGCGGCCGGCCAACCCCTTGCACCAGCTAAGCCCGCACTTTGTCGGAAGACGACTGAGGTATGCGGCGAGTTCCTCTGCGGCCGAGTCTGGATCTGAAGCATGACGCAGCCAATAGCGCGTCCATTCGATGCCGATTTTTCCGTGAGCTAACTCGTCCTCCGGACCAATAGAGTTCAGCGGGAGCGCATCGACCTCAGTCAGTGACCGATCCCGGTCCTCAAGCGTCGTCGCGTCGAGAGCGCTGGCGAGCAATAGTGCCGCCGGCGATCCGACAATGAAGTCGGATTCAGCAGTGAGTGGAGTCGACGCTAGCGTGCGTCGCAATGCCGGCACGCCGTCTTGGGCTAGGAGCATGGAATACGGGATCGACAGGGACCCGCTGATGATCGAGGTCGCCGCTTCGTCCAGAACCTCCCGGTAGTACCGGGCCAACCGCTCCAAGCCGCGTTCGGCTCGCGTTGCGGTGTTACGCGCCTCGGGATCGCTGTTTGCCTCGGACTGTGCAAAGCGGCGGAGCGGGATAGTCACGCCATAGTCGTGGAGGGAGCACGCCACTCCGGAGTCGAACGTGCCCAGGGTTTCGGGGGATGCACCTGTCGCCCAAACCACCTCTTTCCGCGTGTGGGTTCCCAAGGCGACCAGGGATTGGTATAGCTCGGGCACGAGCAGCCGGCGATCCTTTGCGAGACGGTCGAAGACTGTTGTCTGCTGCGGTCCGGTCGCCCACGTCGCGTTGGGGAGCCGGCGGAGCTCAGCCAGCCCACGGTCGACGAGGACCTCCTCGCTCAAGACCGTGTCCGCGTGGACGCGTTCGAGGCCTCGCTGAGCCCGCTCCGCGGGGGAAAAGTCCACGATGGGCGAGGACAGTCGACCGGCGTGGTCTCTCACTCGAATGTCTTGAGAGGGGATTTCGAAGTAGGGCACATCGCCGTTCGTCAACTGGGCGACCTCCGAGGATGCCACGAACTTCGCCGCCATCGGGTGACCAATGCCGTGCGGTGTTCCGAGCTTCGCGAACAGCTTCTGGTCGCCGTCGGCGCTGGCCAGCCGCGTTGGGTCCCAGGCAGCCTGCAAGAACCGGCCGTATACCGCGGTTGCTCTCGGAATCATCCGATAGTTGACCGGCCAGGCCGCGATCTCGATCAAGTCTTTTCGCGCAGACCGGATTCCGGCGTAGCCGTCCCTCATCCCTTGGAGGAACGCTTCGTGGAAGTCGAGTATGCTCGTCGGCCCTGATGGGCCATGCAAGACATTGTCGACGTGTCGGAAATCGAAGCTGCGGCGGGCGAGATCGTAGGCATCGCTCTCAACCTCGACGGAAACAAAGTCCGTGCGCTTCGACATTTGTTCGTAGGGAACGCCGAGGCCACTCATGATGATGCTATAGGGGCCGTGGGCGACACGTTGAGGAATTATCAGAGTATTGCAGGAAGAGAATTTTATCGAGTCACGCAGCGCTGATATCGGGTTGTTCGGGTCGGACTCGTTGTCACCGCGCAAAGTAGTCTCAAGATCGACGAAGACCGGGCGGTCAGAGGCCGCAAGAACATTCTCGTGGTGGATGTCGGTGGCGCCAACTGCCCCAAACAGGGCTGCTGCCGCACCGAACCTGTAGTAGAAGTCTTCTATGTCGGCTAGTTGAGTAGCAGGGGAGCTGCTCACCCATTCCTGCCAGGAGTACGAGATGGCTGCTTCGATGGTGCGTGGAACCATTCGATCGAGCGACCGCCGCAATTCTTTCCCGAGCCGGCAAAGAAGTCGATCCGCGCCAACCTCGGGAGCCCCGCTTCGGGGCTTGTACACGATCCGGTGCTGATCGTCTTCTGTGGCGAGGAGTACAGCCGAACGTCCGCCTCGGTGCGGGTCGCCGCCGAGGTCGAACATCCGAAGTGGCGCGTCGGTGGTGAGATCCTCGGCAGCAAGCAGCCCCAAATCACCGTTGACGCGCTCGACAACCTCAACGGCATGTTCGGCGACGTTGCTCACGACGGCGCGGGCTAGGCCGGAGAGCCGTGGGTACCTCGACATGAGTAGTTCGCCACGGCCCTCTGCCATGCGTCGGAGATAGGAGTCCCACGCGACTCGGCTGCTTGGGTCTGCGGGCAGGCCGAGCTCGAGCCTATGGTGATGGAAGTCGCTCACCGCGATCCTGCAGCTGAGCGTTTCCAAGCGCGACAGAGCAAGTTCTTCGATGAAGACGAGGATGCTCTCAGCCGGGATCGGTCCGGCGTCGGCCAACTTGAAGACGATGTCCTCTCGCTCTTCTAGCTCTGCGGCGACGATGCCGCCGAATGCGTCACGCGCGAACGGAAGAAGATCCATCAGCTAGCCTCCCTGAGACTCTCATGAGCGAACAGTCGTGAATAGGTTCCCCGACCACGCATCAGTTGGGCATGCGATCCTGTCTCCACAATGCGCCCATGCTCCATGACGAGAATGCGGTCCGCGTCGATAACAGTGCTCAGTCGATGTGCGACGAGCAGCGCGGTGACGCCGATCGAGCGAATATGGTCGTGGATCATCCGTTGGCTTTCGTTGTCGAGCGAGGCTGTCGCCTCGTCAAAGATGAGCAGCTGCGGGTTAGTGAGCAACGCTCGGGCGATGAGAATGCGCTGTCGCTGTCCGCCAGAGATGTTCGCACCCATATTTGCGACGATGGTGTGGAAACCCATTGCTAGGTCTTGGACGAAGTCTAGAAAGGGCATCCGAGAGCATCGTTGGAGCGCTTCATCTGCCTCGATGTCCGCGCCAAGTGTGAGGTTTTCGAGGATGGACCGGTTGTGCAGGTAGCCCTCCTGGGGCACATAGCCGAACGAACGGCGGAGAGCGCTGAGGTCGTAGTCCTCCACCGCCTTCCCACCGACCCGCACACGACCGGATGTCGGCCGATACAGCGTGGCGGCAATCTGGGCGAGGGTGGACTTCCCGGACCCGGAGGGTCCGACGAGTGCGACCCGTTCCCCGGGCTGGATGGATACCGAGACACCATGCAAGACTTCCGGCTCCCCCTCGGAAAACCGGAAGCGCACGTCTTCGAGGTCGATCGAGGCCGAAGTCAGTTGCGTGGCTGTGCCGGTGTTTCGCTCGGTTGGAGTCTCGAAGATGTCATCGGTCCGCTCAAGCGCTTTGCTTGCAATCGCGAAGTCGGCCACCGCGCTGGCCAGGCTGTTCGAGACGGAGAAGAGTAGCGCTGCAACCCCCTGCACAGCGACGCCTACGCCGAGGGAAATACTCCCTTGTACATAGAGAAAAGACGCTAAGGCAATCGTCGCGACCGGACCGAAAACCTGAATTGCCGACAAAGCCGACCCGACGATGCCCTGCTGGAGGAACGAGCGCCTGACCATGGCGTCCAACGCACCGGAGTATGCCCCACGCCAGTCTTCGATGAAGTCCGACTCATAGCCACGCAACCGAATGTTGCCTACGGAGACCAGAGCGTCGAGCTGGATGCTCTGCGACGTGGCCGTTGACTGCATCTCGAAGTCGGTCAGACGCTGGATCCTGCGCTGGGATGAACCGGAGACCACCGCTGAGCACAAGGTGGCGGCGAGGACGGCGTGGCCGAGTGCTACCGAATGCCAATAGACGTACACGAGCAGGACTCCGCTTGTGAGAAGGTCTACCGCGGCCTGGACCACCCGCGAGGTGATGAGGTCCTGAACCTGTTGCAGGCTGCCCAAGCGATACATGATCTCGCCGGGGGGGCGGGCTAAGAAATAGCGCATGGGGAGGCTCATCAGGCGAATGAACGCCCGCGACACGATGTGCAAGCTCACCGATCTGGCAAGTTTCAGGGCGACGGCGGTCCGGATCATGCTGAGTGCCAGGAAGGCAAGAGCGGCGACCACAAGCATGACCGAGACAGCCGTAAGAGAGAGCTTCCCGGTGACGGCCCCGTCGATGATGCGCTGGGTGGCGATAGGCACGAGAGTAGTTGTGGCGATGGTGAGCACACTCAGGGTTGTCATGATGGCGAACCGGGCGATGCTCTTTTCGGGCAGGAGTGGCTTGCCTCGCCAGGCACGGAGCATCGGGGTACGGCGACGTGCGAAAGCGGGTGTCGGCTCGGCGACGAGGACGACGTTGGAGAACCCGGCGACGAAGTCCTCCATCGACAGCCGAATGCGCCCGAGCATGGGATCCATGACCGTGACTCCCCGCCGGCCGAAGTGTTCGACGACGACGTAGTGGTGTTCGTTCCAGAAGGCGATATAGGGACCGGCGATCTGTGCGAGGGCACCGGCCTTCCTGACCCTCAGGATGCGGGTCTTGCAGTGGAGCCGTTCGAGCAGCCCGGCAAGTTGGCGCATTGAAAGCCCATCTCTGCCTGGCTCGCACATTGCGCGCAACTCGTGGAGCGGTCGGTCGTGGCCGAGGGACGCGAGTAGGGAGCGCACGCAGCACAACCCGCACTCGGTTTGTGCGACTTGAAAAGTCGGCGGCACCGCTTTGGTCTTGGCACGAATCAACGATTTCATGGGCACACCCCTTGGCCGGGGACGAGCGGTGAGTGCGTGCTCAGCTGCCTATCCAGCCGCGTGGCGAGGTGCCAGACGGTGCTTGAGACGCCAGCCATGAGGGCTGGCGACTGGCTGTAACGGCTGATTCCTTCATGCAAGCCCGTTGTAAGGAATTGGGGAGTGAGCGTCTTTTCGAGATCGGTCATGAGCCTGCCGTGCGCGTGGTCGACTCCCTGAAGAGAAAGCCACCGAAGGCACTCATAGACCCCCAAGCTGCCGTGGCAGAGCGTCATCGAGCCGATCTCGTCCTTCGCGATCGACTCCCCTATCTGGTTGAGAAGCTGTTGCATCAGCTCCTCGTCCCCACACGTCCAAGCGGCGATGGTGAAGCCAGCCAGGCCGTTACACCAGCTGAGCGTCCTTCGCTGTGGGTTCTCAAGGCGCTGGACGATGTCGCGCCGGGCGTGCTGCCAGGCATGCGTCAGAACGTCGCAGTGCCCGCCGTCGTCGATGTCGGCGAGGCAGTGGGCGGCGAAGGCGAAACCGGCGCTGCCGTGGGCGAAACCGGGGTCACCTGGTGGCAACGCCTCGAGCCCATTTCGGAGCACACCCTCGGCCTCCACTGGGTTCAACACCGGGTCTATCGCTCGTTTCCCCAGCCAACGCCCCAGGAGTGCCACTCCGATGTCGCCGGACAGGAGGTCGAACCATTGACCGTTTGTCGGGGCGTCGAAGGCGTCTCGGCAGAGCCGCAGGCCCGACTGGGCGGCTTGGGCGTACTCGGTCACGTCGAGAATCCCTTGTGCCATAGCCAGTCCCCATACAGTGCTCGAGAGCCCGCTGTAGATGCCCAGCCCTTGCGTTGTTGCATTGGGCAAATCGGTCGGATCCTCGCCGAGGATGCGGGCGATGGGGTCGAAGACCCTTCGTGCGCCCTTGATGAAACTCTCGTCGCCAAGCGCTCTCCCGGCCGCCGCGAGGGCTAAGGCAGGCCCGATCCTGCCTGAGTAGAGGTCGTAGCCGATGACGCCTGGGGGCCAGGGCCGACCATCGTTGGCCGAGATGATCGGCCCGATCCAGGAGTGCGGCAAGTGGCTGAAACGGTCCGGTCCGCTTGTCTCAAGCAACCAGCCGGCGCCCGCCTGAAGCACGTCGGCCAGGCTCTTCTTGCCCTGTCCGATGACTGACGACCGCTGGGCCTCCGGCGCGGTGTGATCGTCCGGAACCTTGGAAGACAAGGCGATCCGGATGATGCGGACCTGCTCTGCGAGGTGAGCTTCCCCCAGATTGTCCAGGTTCCGGCGGACCTCGTCGATGGGGGTTAGGGCGAGCTTGCCAACAACTTCGCCGTTCGCAGTCGTGATTTCACGCTCTGTCGAGGAGACGCTGAAATAGGGGATGTCACCGTCGAGTATCTGAGCTATCTCGGACCGAACGACTCGGACGTCGCAGTCGCGGCTGGGGACGGCAATCCGTGAAGCAAGCCCTCGGCAGGCTTCGTCGCTTGCGGCGGGAACAGGGCCTGTCAGTATGTTGAGTAGGCTCGCATACAGTGTCGTGGGGTTATGGATGTAGCGGAGTTGGACGTTCGACATCGTCTGGCTGATCATTTCCACGAGATCCATCCGATGTTCCCTGAGAATGCGGTAGGTCTCGACGAAGGCGCCGACCATCCGGTCGGTATAATCGCGGACATGCGCCAAGTCTGGCGGTGCGGCCACTGGCGCCGACCCTGGGAGAGCACCTGGAATGTCGAGCTTGACGCGAGTCTGTGAATGAAATGGCTTCGTCAAGTGGTATTTCTTGAAGGGATCGCCGCCGTAAGCGACGCCGCGGCCGACCGCGCTGATGTCGAGGTAGCCCCGATCCTTACCTGAGGTCACGAGCAGCGGCAATAGGCCCGTGGCGTGCACTGACCGTTCCATGCGGTGCATGATATTTCCTGGGATCTCCGCTGTACCTCGATCTCGTTGGCGCGTTGGGTGCAGTAGTGTCTCAAGGTCAATCGGGACGGGAGTGCCAGCGACATTGAGGACGTTCTCGAAATGAAGGTCTTTGGCATTGAGCGCGACCATGACGCAGGCCAGAACACCGAGCTGTTCCGGGTCGGCGCGACCCGACGTCTCCTCGGTGATGAATTCGACGTAGCCATGCCCGTCGTATGCCACGGCGCGAGGCGCCCGTAGCTGCAGTCCAAGGCGTGCCTCGAGTTGCCCCGTAAGGGTATGGTAGGCGGCTTCGGCATCGACCGGTCTGGGCTTATAGACGACTCTGGCGCCCCCCTGGAGGATGAGGATTGCTACCGACTGGCCGCAATTGTGAGTGTCGCCTCCGACCGTGAACCTGGCAATCTCTAGATCCCCGGAAAGATCGAGCAAGCCAGCGACGTGAGACCGGTTTTCCTGCCACCGATCGAGCATTTGCACAAGCCAGTCGATGCGGTGGTTTGCTGCTGCACCGGCACGCGCCCAAAGCACAGGGTAGCTTTGTAGCCACGATGTCGGATCAGCGGCGACGTCACGCGCGAACCGGACGTATGTTGGGATGTCGTCGTGATGCTCGACGTCCCAATCATTCAGAGCTGCAACGAGTGCGCGCGTCAGAGTCTCTGCGAAATACTGAATAAGGTGTTCCCGGGCCTGCGCAAGTAGATCCCGAGACAATCGATCGGGCAGTCCACGGACTCCCGTGAAGTAGTCGGCAAGGGTTTCGAATACACGTTCAAACATGAATCGCTCGGACGGCGGGCCAAACGCGAGCGCTCCGATATCGGCGTTGGCGGTTTCCTCGATGGGCGTCACGGTAACGTACGGAGCTGAATCGAGGTGCCGCAAAAGAGCGTGGAAGTCACGTTCATCGAGGTCAGGGAAATATTGTCTCACGATGATCCTTTGCTTGCGTGCTCCTCGCACGCTTGGGTGCGGCGTGCGAGGAGCACGCGATCGGGTCCTCACCGGTTGCAGTAAGTCGTGCACTTAGTCGTCGGACAGGTCATAGCCGAGACGAGCGTGACGATGGCGCAGGACCAGGTGGTCCCTCCGTGCACGTCTCCGTCCACCAGCTCTTCGAGGTCGGCGTCGGAATACTGCCCCAGTTCAAGGTTTTCCATTTTCACACCTCCTTTCGAAGGTCGACCGAATGAATGGTTCTTAGCACCAATTCATGCACTCACGTGTGAGCGTGCAGAACCAGCCCTTGTTTCCGTAGTAGTTGCTGAGCGAGAACGTGTTGGTGCTGCATGCGCCGTGTACGTCGCCGTCGAACGACATTTCGTCGATCTCCTCGAGCCACGAAACCGACTCGTTATTGGCGATAGAAACCTTCTTGTCCATGAATTCACCTCCTTCGAGGAATCGCTGGGAGCCGCGCATCGGTTGATGAGGGCTTCAGGGTCGGAAGAGCAAGGCTCACCCGTTTGCGATCGGATGCCCGGGACGTGCATCGGGAGCCAGAGCCGCGCCTCTTGAACCGGCGTTCATTTGGACGGGGCACTCTCGTTCGGTTCGCGTCTGCGGGATTGCGATCCGGTACGAACCTACGCAGGAGAGGGTGACTCGCAGTAGGAGCTAGTGTCACCGTCTGGGCATTACTCCCGTCACTAGTGTGTCGCTGCTGACTCTCGTCCAGAGCCATGCGTCGACTCATCAGGGGACCCCGATAGCAGCATCGCCGCTGGAGGTAGCGCGGGCACGCCTGTCCCACGGCCGGAAGCAAGGTTTGGGGATTCGAGTGCCGGTGTCCTCGTGTCTTCGACAGGGTGTATGAGCGGTCAGAGTGATGACACCTGTCACTTTGATCGAATGACAGACAACTCTGCCTTGGCGACGAGAAGCACCGCAGTATCACTCGGAACAGCGATGAGCTCTCGTCCAACCAGGAGGCACGGCGACATGCAAGCGACTATTCGCACCGAGCTCAAGTCGGCTTACGCTCCGTACACGGCGGCACACCGTTACTTCTATGATGTGCTCGGATCACCGGACTGCATGGACGATTCGCCCCTGCTCGGGCCGAGCATCGCTCCACCAGGCTGGGAGCGTCGTGAGCGCGGGCCGTGGGTGGCCTATCTGCCCGGCGTGTCGTCACCCGACGCAGGTTGGAAGGTCCACGTGTCCGCACTGCCGACAAACGCGATTCGCGTCGTGACCCGGGTCTTGGAGCATTGTTGGGAGCTCGGCATTCCGGTGAAGACGCTGCGGAGCGAGCGGAGTGTGCTCGTGAACGGAGCGAAGTACGCTGACCCGACCTGCAGCGGCAAGGTCATCACGGCCTATCCGGCCGATCCGAGAGAGGCAGCCCGCTTGGTCGACCGCCTCGCTAGCGCCCTCGCTGACGAGCCCGGCCCCGGCATACCGGGTGAGTTGCGCGTGCACGAAACGCCGATCCATCTGCGGTACGGGGCGTTCGTCGAGGGGTGGTACGAAGGGCGGGACGGTCGGCTGCGGCCGGGACGTCGCGAAGGCTCCCGAATCGGCCCTGATCCGAGAGGTGTGGCGCTGCACCTGCAACGGCACCAGGTGCCCGCTGAGCTACGCCGTTTCGTCGAGAAGAGGGGCGATGCACGACTAGACGTTCAGGACGTTGCCGTCTTGCACCGGTCAAACGGTGGGGCCGTCTATCGCGCACGATGGCGGGGCGGTCCGGTTGCGATCATCAAGGAGGCGCAGGAGCACATGGGCCTCGACGCGGGGGGTATCGACGCCGTGACCCGATTGCGACATGAATGCAAGGTCCTGCGTCGCCTTGCTGGAACCGGCATCGCTCCGGAGGTGCTGGAGCAGGTGCGCATCGGGTCTTCGGAGTTCGTTGTTATGGAACACATCGAAGGAGACCTCCTCAGCGCCGTACTCGTTGCGCGTCACCCCGGGATCAATGCAGAACCGTCGCTGTCCGGGGACGCCTACACGCGATGGGTAGAGGGAACGACGTGCCGGCTCCAGGAGGCGGTGCGAACCCTGGCATCGCGCGGTGTCTCGCATGGGGACTTGCATCCGGGCAATATCATCGAGACTGTTGATCGGCTGGTCCTCATCGACCTGGAATCGGCGAGCCTCGAAGGGCATTCGGTCAGTTTCGGAGTGGTTGCTCCGGGCTTCTCTTCCGGGGCGGTGCCCGACCTCGCCGACGATTTGAACGCCGTCGAGCGCATCAGGCTCATGTTGCTCAGCCCGCACACCGGTGTCCTCCACTGGCGCCCGGAGCTACACGCCACACTCGAACGGACCGGACGTGCCGATATCGCCCGACGGCCACTCGCTGCCGACCCGGGCGCGCCGCCTACCGAAATCGCCTCACTCGTCACCGGCATCCGGGTTCATGCGACGCCCTACCGTACCGACCGGCTCTTTCCAGGCGATATCGCCCAGTTCACCACGCCGGGAGCGGGGCTGGGATTGCTGACGGGCGCCGCTGGCGTCCTCCTCGCGCTGCGAGCAGTCGGAGCCGAGGTTGACGCCACATGGCTCGACTGGCTCGCAGAGCGCTCACGTACGACGATGACTGTCGGCGGGCTTGGTCATGGCTCGGAGGGGATCGCCCTGGCGCTTGCCCTGCTCGGACGTTTGAGCGTCGCCCACGAGGTCGCCGCGCTGGCCCTGGCGCGGACAGTGCCACGCGACCTCGATCCCTGGTGGGAGTACGGACACAGTGGGCGGGCTCTGGCATTCGCCGAGCTGGCAGCGTTGCTTGATGACTCGAGCCTGGACCGTGCGGCCGAGGTCCACTTGGAGGCCACTCTCGAAGCGGTGGCGCGCGGGCTAACCACGACTCCCGCCGAGGCTGGACTCTGCGCAGGGTGGGGCGGCGTCGCGCTGGCTCTCGTCGCAATATCCGACTTGACAACGGGACACCGGCGCTCGATCTGCCTCGAAGCCGGGCTGAGCGCGGTGCTGCGGGAATCGGAGACCTGCATCTTTCTCGGCTCGAGCCTATTCGCTGCCCAGGGTTCGCGGGCGATGCCCTACCTGGGCACTGGAAGCCTTGCCCTGGGCCTGGCCGCCCAGGCACTGCTCGACCGCGTCGGTCTCGGTCTCGACATCGACGCTAGCCAAAGAGCTCGACTAGAGGAACTCATCGCCGGGACACGAACAACCTGCAGGACGCCGGTGGTAGCCGGGGCCGGACTGCTTCACGGACGGTCCGGATTGCTGGCCGCGCTTCGCCGGCTCAGCGGGGATGGGAGCAGCGCCGTCCAAGGCCACGAGCATCGCCTCGACTGGTACTCGGTCCCGCTCAAGGGCGACCAAAGCCTCGTCGGCTGGGCTTCCGGCTCATCGAGCTGCGTCCGAGTGTTGCTTGGTCACGCCGATCTACGTCTGTCGACAGACCTGTCGACAGGTAGCGCGGGAGCCCTAGTGGCACTTGCTCCGCGCGCAGCCGACGCGCTTCACCAGGTCCTGCGGCTCCCGGCCTGCAGTCACTTCGAAGGCGAGGCTGCGCCAGCATCATCGCATTCGAAGCACCTCGGGCACTACGGCGTGACACGTGTCAGGTCGAGGCCGTGACCAACGCTACTGGTCGATCGGTTCGAACGCGGACAGGATTGCCCTACAGCTCGATTCGTATCCCCAACCAGCGGAAGGACCAAGCATGTCTCTCGACCAACTCCACTCCCTCGGAACCGAGACCACCTTCGTTCCAGGCGATTTTCTGGGCTTTAGTTTCCTCTCGTTTCTCTACTGCAGCTGACCTGTCGTTGGCCATCTCTGTGTTCCGGACTCCGCCGCATAGGTCCCGTGGGTGGCGAGCTTCATGTCTAGTCTCATGACGAACCCCTCCGGGTCATCCACCCAGACGACCGCAGCCCGGCTCTCGGGCGTGACCGTCGCCGCTGACGCCACCATGGAGGACTCCGGACTCCACGATGTGAGCCTGCAGATCACCTCCGGCACCCTGACGCTGATATCTGGGGCGCGTCGTGACGGGACTCGAACGTTGCTGCACGTCCTCGCCGGCCAAGTGTCGATCGCCCAAGGCCGAGCGGAGATTGCTGGCCGATCGTCCGTGGATGCCGGCGTGGTGCCGCTGCGCGATCCAGCAGTGGCTCGCCGTCGAGTGGGTCTGGTACCCCGCTATCCGGCCCTGTTTTCCTACCTCACCGTGGAAGCGAACGTGGCGATCGCTGCTCGCCTGGCGAGGCGACGCGCGAAGGCGACGCGGTCGCAAGTAGCGAACCTCTGCCGAGCCGTCGGGTTGGACTCGGATCGCGAGAGGCTTCCCAAGGACCTCTCGTGGGAGGGCCGTCAACTAGTTGCGCTGGGGCAGGCGCTCGCCCATGACCCCGACCTTGTCCTCGTCGAGGGTGCCGAAGGGGAGAATCAGGGTTCCACGCACCTCGTCGAGGTCATGATCGACCTAGTCCACCTAGACGGCCGGACCATCGTCACGACCGTGACGAGCGCTCCGCTCGTGGAAGTCGCCGACCAGATCATCCGCTTGAGATCGGGTCGGGTTGCTGGGGGCACCTGGTGACCCTTTCCTTGGCAGCCTACGTGCGTCGAATCCGCGTCAATCTCGAGGACGACCCGGCGCGTCCCCACCTCGTGGCGACGGTCACCGCCTCGATCCTGGCGGCTAGCACGGGACCCCTGGTGCTCGTGGGGTTGAGACATCACGTCCCAGATTTGCCGTGGTTCGCCGGCGTGGCATGCCTCGTCGTGTGGGCAGGGACCGTTGCTGCCGTGCTCGACGTGGTATTGCCGTGGAGGTCGCGTATCTTGCGTGGGCTGCGGCTCGAGTTCCTCGCGCTCGCCCAGATCCGAACGACCGACCAAGAGCGCCGGCGCTTCTATCGGCGCTGGTTACTCTTGTCGAACACGGTGGCGACGGTCATCTCTGCCGTTCCCGCCATGCTCATTGCCGGACTTGAAGCGGTGGCCGTGTCCGGCCAGAGGGACGCGTTCCTCTGGTCGGCCATGGTGGCGATGCTCGCAGCTGGCATTGGATCCAACGTGCCCACTCTCTTAACCTGTAGACGGGAGGCAAGGCTTGACTCGCAACGCACGAGCTCGGAAGCCGCCCCGGGCACAACGCAAGGAGTCCCACGGTGAACGAACGGACGATCAGTTGGCTGGGTGAGCGAGCCGGACTCATCGGTGCCCGCGTCGGTATCGTGCTTTTCGCCACGATTGCGATCGGGCAAGTCGCTAGCGGAGACTTCACGCCACTCCCGGTCTGGGCGCTTGTCCTCGGCGTCTTGCTTGTCCTCGCCAGCGCGTGCGGAGCACTCTTCCTACAGAACGCCGCGACCCTTCGGCGGCTCCCTAGTAGCGCAATGGGAATCACTCTGCTGATCCTCTTCTTGACGATGCTTGAGGTTGCCCTCACCGGGGCGTGGTCAATGCTTGCCCTCCCGGTCGCCTGTGTCCTGTTCATGGGTTGGCGAGCGCTCTATCAAGCTATCGCGCTCGTCACCCTGGCCATCTTCGGATTCTTGGCCCTGGCACGGCTCAACGGCGGGTTTGACATGCGGCTCGCCGTCCTTGTGCTGATCGCTGCCGGCAGCGGCTTCGTCATCCATTCGATGACCAAGCTGGTTGCAGTCGTCGACGAACTCAAGGTAACGCGCGAGCGATTGGCGCGGCTCGAAGTGGATCAGGAACGCGCGCGAATCTCCCGCGACCTCCACGACATCCTCGGCCGGACACTCGTAGCTGTCGCTCTACGCAACGAGACCGCACTGCGTCTTCTTGGCCTTGACGAGGACGCGTGCCGATCTCAGCTGCTCGAGCTTCAGTCCACGGTCATCGGCGGGCAAGCTCAGCTGCGCACACTGACAAGCGGACCAACGCTTGTCGGTCTTGGTTCCGAGCTTGCGTCCGCGAGGAACCTCCTCGACCGACTCCAAGTGCGACTCAGCATCGACGCAGTGGAAGTCGAGGACCTAGCGATCAACCAGGCCTTCGCCGCAGTCGTGCGCGAAGCCGTGACGAACATGCTCAAGCACAGCCGACCCACCATGTGTCGCATCGGAATTCGCCGCGAATCTCTGGCGCTCGTCGCCACCATCGTCAATGATCAAGCGCTCCCGCAGAACTCAAACTCCGCCGGAGGGCAGACGGGCTTGCTCGACCTTGAGTCCTGCATCGCCTCGCTGGGTGGGACCTTGACCGCGGGGCCGTTCTCTCGAGGGAGGTACCGCGTCATTGCCCGTGTACCTACGAACGAGGTCGGCATTCACGGGGATACCGGAAGCGAACCGAACCCAATCCGCGAGCGCCGCGGGGAATCCGTTCCGGTGTCCGCTGAGCCAGGCCGTACGCGCGGTGACAGCTCGTGTGCTTCAGCTTGAAGGGTCATTCATGAGCGATCAGTCCCCACTTAGAGTACTCATCGCCGAGGATGTCGAGCTCATCGGAGAGGCCTTCGAGGCTCTGCTCCGGACCGAGCCTGCCTTTGACGTCGTCGGACGGGTAAACCGCGGCGACGAGGTGCTCGGCGCCGTTGGCCATTTGTCTCCGGATGTGGCCCTGCTCGACGTGGACATGCCCGGCATAACTGGCATTGAAGCGGCCCGTCTCGTCACTGAGAGATTCCCCGAGTGCAAAGCTATCTTGCTCACCGCACTCCCGGGGACCGGGCACCTGCACCTCGGACTGGCGGCCGGTGCATCTGGCTACCTTGTCAAAGCGACCACGGGAGCGCGGCTCATTGAGGGCATCCGGACGGTGGCGGCTGGAGGGACTGTGATCGACCCGCAGTTGGCGGCCGACGCCTTGCGCAACGGCCCCAACCCGCTCAGTGAGCGGGAGGTGGAGATACTCCGTCTGGTAGATCAAGGAATGAGTACAAAGCATATCGCCAGTCGGCTCTTCCTTTCTCGTGGGACCGTGCGTAACTACCTGTCGAATGCGATGGCCAAATTGACGACAACGACGCGCGCCGGCGCAGTCAACGCGGCCCGCCAGCACGGCTGGCTGTGACCTGGAGGTCCGCCAGCTGCGACGGAGATGTCCGGCGATCCGACCGTCGAGGTAACTGTCATCGAGTCATGCTTTGGACGTCACCATGCTGCGGGAGCGGGGGCGCTTCGACCGCGCTACCGCTTGCCATGAGCATGGGACCGCTGTGAGCCGTGCTCTGCCAGTCTCATGGAACGACCTGGGTTGTGCCGGTCATGGGACCAGTCGGCGCGCCTTGCTGGTGGGGCCTGGGTTGGCTCGTTGGATCGGCTCGTCAGCGTCGTCAGCGTCGTCAGCGTCGTCGGCGTGGAGGGAGGCCAGCGTGATCGAGGTCAGAAAAGTGCTGCGCGGGAGGCTCGAGAGCGGGGTTGCGTACCGTTGCGGCACCAGCCGGGGTCGACCGGAAGACCGCACGTCGGTACGTGGCGGCCGCCCCGGGGGCCGGGCTGGAGCGCTTGGCTGGCTGGGTGACGGTCGACGACGCGCTCGCCGGCGCGGTCCTGGAGGCGGTGTGTCCGGCCTGACCGAACGGCACGGTGCCGGTTGGGAGGCCGTGCTCGCGAACGAGGAGCAAGTCACCACTTGGGTCAAGGGCGGTGGCAAGGACGCCTGGCCGTTGTCGATCGCGAAGATCGAGGAGCTGCTTGCCCGGCAGGTCCAGCCCCGGGCGCGACAGAGCACGAAGCGGTTAGTGACCAGTTCGATGTGGCGATGTCCACAGGGTGGCCAACTCCTCTTTGACTATCCGGTCACGTAGGTGCACTCTTTCCGGCGATACACCTGGCCACGTGAGCCAGTGGCGATCGCGCAAGGGGAGCGGTGAGTGACTTCGACACTGAGATCGGGGATCTGCGTGCTTGCGGTGTGGCGGCTTCCGATGCGGCCGGGCAGGTCCAGGCGCGGAATCCGGGCCCGGGTTCGGAACAGGCCGGTGACGCGATGCCCGCCTCGGCTTCGGCTGCACTGCTGCGTGCGGCCAGCCAGCGATGGTCGCAGTGGGCGACCACGATGGGCGCCGACCTCGACGGGTATGCCGCGCAGCTCACGGGCGATGCCGATGCCTACGCCGCTAGCGATGACGAAGCGCGTCGGGTCCTGGACACGGCGTACGCGCCAGTCCCGCCCCATCATCGGTGAGTCCCATGGAGTTCGGTGACCTGCGGCGTTGGCTGGGTCAGCCAGTTGAGTCGGCGTCTACGCACGCTCACAGTGCCAGCGAAGCAGTGGTTGTCATATGCCCGGACAATGTGATACCCCCGCGAGGTCCTGTTGGAACAATCGACGAGGTGAGAGAGATGAGCGAACTGGGTCGTAGAGTTGATCGCGCGTTGCGCTCGCCGTTTCCGTAATCCCACCTCCGGTTGTCGGCCGTCGCGAGATGGTAAGTCACCGTTTCTATCCCAGCGTCCGCGGCACTCCCGGCGAGTACGCGAGGCGTACTACTACCGGGATCGAATGGAGGTGCGCTCTCCAGCGTTGCGTTTGTCGTTCCGAGCCTCTGCCTCCGGGGGTGATCCGCAAGGCGCCGACCGGCAAGACTCGGGCCCGAGTGTTCTACGAGTCGATGGATCCGGCCCAGATCCAGGCGTACGCCGCTTTCGTCATTGACGCCTGCGCGCGCCGAGATGCCTCACGGCATACCAGCCGTTCCAAACGTGGGCATCGCTAGCCCAACGACATGCGGCACACTCGTGCCATGAACGACGCGACTGGAACGGGTGACTTCGACGCCTTCGCCCGCACCGCTGACCTGCGCCGTGCGCTGGCCGACGAGACGGCCACCTTCACAACCGAGCAATGGGCACATCCAAGCCTGTGCCGTGGGTGGTCTGTCCGTGACGTCGTGGGCCACGTCGTCGTGCCGCTGGTGGTGTCGATCCCACGATTCGCCCTCACCATGCTGCGAGAGCGGGGGCGCTTCGACCGCGCTAACGATCGGCTGGCCCGGAAGACCGCAGCACGTTTCGGCGCCGACCTGCCAGCCGTCCTGCGCGATCGAGCGGACCGACGATTCGTGCCGCCCGGAGGAGTGCCGGCCTTCCAACTCGCCGACGTCATGATCCATGGACAGGACTCCGCCGGCCACTCGGCATCACCCACAGCTTCGCTCAGCAAGACCTGCGGGCCGTGCTCGGTCTGCTGTGCTCGCCTGTCATGAAACGAAGTTTCATCCTGTCGGGGCGACTCGACGGGTTACGGTTTGTGCCCTCCGACCTCGACGGGAAATCGGACGAGTCATGGGGTGTTTCGTCGGGGCTCGAGATTCGTGGCCCGGCCGAGGCACTCATCCTTGCCATCGCCGGGCGAGCCGTGGCGATCGACGATCTCAGCGGCGACGGTGTCCAGATCCTCTCGGAGCGGATCCGCCGCTGACCGCCGGGGCGGCCGGGCTGATCCCGGTTCAGCGACCCTCGACGTGGTCGCGCAAGGCCGCCCAGTATGCCGCGTACATCGAGAGCGAGTTGTGGTCGGCCGTGGGGAAATCCCGGACGGTCGTGAGCTCGGGCGGAAGGGCGGCGACGAGCGCGTCAGTCCGGGCAGCCGCGATGACCTCGTCTCGTCCGGCGCGCACGACCAGTGTCGGCATGGTGATCGTGCCGGCAACGGCGGCGGAATCGAAACGATCGGTGACCAGCCCGGCCACCGGAATACCCGGCATG